>Ga0310345_10000939_pt1 | contig 35673 bp, 32 predicted proteins | sample HC15DNA20500_MG_FD_204667 | JGI IMG/M metagenome (GOLD analysis project Ga0310345, IMG submission 204667) | Marine microbial communities from station ALOHA, North Pacific Subtropical Gyre - HC15-DNA-20-500_MG | ecosystem: Environmental > Aquatic > Marine > Oceanic | place: Pacific Ocean: North... | reverse complement strand
TTGACTTGACCGTCAGCTACTGCGTCTCCGTCACCGTCAGCTACTGCGTCACCGTCACCGTCAGCTACCGCGTCGCCAACGCCAACCCCGACGCCGTCACCGTCAGCTACCGCGTCACCATCACCGTCAGCCACTGCCTCACCGTCGCCGTCAGCTACCCCGACGCCGTCGCCGTCAGCTACCCCGACGCCGTCGCCGTCAGCTACCGCATCGCCATCACCGTCAGCTACTGCGACACCGACACCGACACCGTCATCTACTGCGCCACCAGCGCCTCCGCCGACGCCTCTGCCAAATGTATATTATGGTGTTAGAAAATGCTGGCACAATTGCAGTAAGAATAGATGGATGACTAAACCGCCCGGTGGAAACTGGGCAACGATAGAGCTGGACTGGCAGAATGATCCTGCATTCTTGGAGCCTTGTCCGAATGGAGATTCGGCATGGGATGACGGGCCTGATGAATGGCGATACGATTCCGATGACCCCTCAAAATGCTCACGCATGGGCATATGGTTACACGCGGGAGATCGAAAGATATTTAAAACTGATCCGGACTCACCGTACGCACCAACTTGGGTACAAAATTGTCTGGTCGACGGGATAAGAAGGCAACAAGCTTCGACCGGTTGTGGAGACGAACAATGCACAGATTGCCTTATAATGGATATTGGCGAATGGAAGCAAAATACTCCTCGTAATAAAAACCATTTAATATCTTTAGCTGACCTAGAATCTTGGCAATCTAGAACTGCTGATGTTGCCACGGCCTGCCAAGCCTGCCAGAACTTAACACCTTATGAGCTTAAAGCCAGATTACTTTATGGTGAGGAGATCAAGGTTGATAATGAGACATTGACAGTTAATCAGCCCGTAGCACAGGAGAATGATGGGGCCGCCATTGATGAACACGTGCGAATTCAAATAGATACGACAGAGCCTCATAATTCTAGTGGGCATGGAGTAGTATACCCGCAATGCGTCATAGACATGTCTGTGGATTATGGGAACGCATTTACGCTAATGCCTGACGCGTGGCTCTCAAGATTATTCCCTGCTATAAGCGATATCGGAACCGATGTCGTAGTTAGTCCACCTATCCAAATTAAAGCAGCAGGACAATCCGGAATCAGTTGCCGCTTTAAGTCAAGAACATCTGACGACTCATGGCAGACCGGCAAGATGGCGAACCTTAAGTTAACGCTCCCATCTTTGGAAGCTATACGACAAGCGCAAGCGCCTGCTGGCGCAGAATGGACAGCTTTCCTTGATGAGGCTGGTTCATGCGGCCAAGTAAGTACTGATAAAGTCACAATAACCATAAAAATATATTGCGATCCAGATCATGCTTTATGTGACGGAACCACCTCAGGTGACCCCATAACATTAACAATTGAGTATAATCTAGCAACCGCCAAGTTGGAGGCGGGGCGGCTTGATGCCACCTATATGTTAGAGCAGAAAGATGTTGAAAATTTTGATATGATAACGGATGACGGGGAAGGTGAGGATGCTCCTTATAACTCGCTAGATGATGGTAGCGTTCAAGGTGATTTTGAGCACGGTTATAGAATAATAAATTATGGAGCGGTAGATTTGACGGTTGGGTTTGAGACAACTGAACACAAGATGAGGTCTTGGGGAGACGGGCAAGGGGACAACGCTGATGGATGCTATGGTCCTTGGGTAAGCGATACCAAAACGTGCTGGAATTACCCCGAAATGTATATATGTGAGGGCGCTCAAAAGGGCGATTGCGGGGGCGACCCGCATATTATTAACTTTACGACAAGGACCACGTGGACAAGAAAGCTCAGGGCTCTCGAGCAAGCGGTAATTAAAGATTATATGGTTCTTCATTGTCATGGTGGAGAAGGGGTCGATGCCGGCTGTCACAAGTGTAAAATAAGTATATTCAATGATGTTGGTGGCGAATCGCTGGACGTAGAGGAGACCTCGTTTGTAGCAACACCTGCGAAGTTAGCGTATATTATCCCCGGAGGGAATAGCGCATAGGATAAAAAATGCCAGAAACTAAGCTAAATGCAACGGTACTGATAGACTCCATGTTGATCAAACTGGGTACGGGCGGAGCTGAGGCCGATGTTTTTTGGACTATTGACCCGGTAGGAACTTGGAATAATAATGAGGGCGCTGACCCCAAGGGTTACGCTTACCTTATGGAAAAGGCTTCTGACTGTGTTCAATTACTTCGGTCGGGTAGTTTTACCGGTACGGAATTTGAAATTACAGTTAAGATCAAAAAGCAGAAGATAGAATCATTACTAGATCCGGATGCCCCAAATATGGGGAGCTGGGGAGCTGGTGATAAGAATTTTTTTGAGCTAGCCGATGAAGCAGACCATCTCCTGAAAACGGATGGCAAGGTTACTGGGTATGTACTTAAACTCCAAGCAAGAAGATACGCCACTTTAGCAGACATGCAGGTCCCACAGAACCCGCTTGACAAGAACGATGATACCCTCGTAACGATAAATCTCGAGTTTAGCCAAGAGAAATGGACAACTTTCATTAAATATTGTCCCAACCAAATAGGAAAATCCGTAGATGAATACAAACTCGTTAATCAGGTTGACGGAATAAGTAAGGCGGCCATGGGAAAGATTACCAAATTTCGAGGCAAAGCTCCCGGCGCACTCATTCCGGTAACGATTCCCAAGAGCATGAAAGACTGGCTATGCTGCAAAGACGGAGAGATTGGAGATGAGATCGGCCCGCGTGGACAGTGTACTTATAAATATTTTGCAGCCGGTGTATCGGGGGACATAGAAGGAGAGTTCGCAGACCCAAGATTTTTTAAAAATGATGCTGGCCAAAACCCCGGCGGACCCCCGGCGACATACAAGTTACATCCTATCATTTGGGGACCAAACCAACGAAATGGTTATCTGTGTTTCGAGTTCACTGGTTCCTTGAAGAAGGGGACGGGAGAGTTTGAGCTTAACTGGAGCGGTTTTGATGCGGGAGGCAAAGAAGGTGAAGAGTGTGTGGAGGGTTTAACTTGCTTTACTTCGGATTGCGATGACTGCTCAAACATGGCTAACCAAGAAATTAAAGAGTTTCTAGTAAAAGAGGGCTATGAAGCCTTGGCTAATGCGGGCTTTTTATATATTGCAGGCGAGCCTTTCGCTAGCGGAGTGACATTTAACACCGGGGGGCAAGGAGTGTTTACTTCTTACGCTATGTCGGCCAGATCTGTGCAAAAAATAAAAGTAATTGGTGACGCAGTTACGACAAATATTTTTACTAGAAAAGTGAAACTCAGACCTAGCGATACTAACGCCCATGCGATTTCCATGATTCTGTCAAAAGACCCAAACAGCAAGCTAATGCAAGAATTAACCAAGCAGTATGGTGCATCGGTAGAGAGTAAGAGATGGACCTCCAAATCTTGGCTGGACATAACCCAGAGTAGGACACTGGAGTATGTTAATATATGGAGGCAAGGAATAACTTCTTCTTTAGTACAGACAGACAATACCACTGCAGAGTCAGGATTAAGTAATATAACCAAACCAAAAGCAGAAATAATAGGAAGCTATTTAGATTTAGAAAAAGCATTTCTGAGACAATATCACTCCGCTGCCGCGACGATGGGATATGAAATTGGTAATAGATTTTTTACATTTTCCGCCGTCTTATCAGGGAGCTTGTCCCAAGGCTATGAGGATGCAGATACCGCCGAAAATGATGATGACGCAACCCCGACAACAGCTTTTAACTATTCGCTTAAATCCAGAATACAAATGAAAGATCTTCTTGGTTTTGCTGACCGATGGGGCCTAAAAAATATTCCTCAATCAAATAAACCGGGTCATCATGACATGCCGGATGATGACGACAAAGATGCAGCGAAACTGCGAATAATAAAATATAAAGACGATCTTCGCAATAATCAAATCGCTTACAGCCAAGGCCGAATAACGGAGGGCCAATGGAAAGTGCAAGATACCATAATCCGAAACGACATGAGTAAAGACGAGCTTATTGTTGCAAAAAAGAAATTCTGGGACGATACGTTAAACATAAGTCTGCCCACTATAGATAAGGATGGCGTAGGAGACATAGAAGATATAACATATAACTATTCAGTAGATCTTCCCAACAACTTTAAGCTTAATGTCAAAGGCGGCCTCGGCGAAGGCGACGCGGTTACCTCATTGTCATGGAAACACGAGTGGAAAAGTGGTGTCGCTGCGGGAATTTCTGTGAACACAATGAATGAAGCAGCATTATCTTTAAATTATTCTGCTAAACAAGGCTGGCTCAAGGAACACAATTTCAGAATACAAAGTGGCTTGGTTTACAACTGGGAACAGGGTGATCCGGGTCAGGAGACGGACGGTAATGGCACAAAGCATTCTCCGGGAACGCCGGGCGCGCTTAGCCCAAGCTTAAGCAGCTCTCTTGACATCACGAAGAATCTAAAGCTGGCTTTAAAGGCGCCATTACCTAAAAACGTTTTAGACGATGGTAATGGCAACGACGGGGCCGGCAAAGCGGGTTGGTGGGCTTTAAAATTTTCAAAGCAATTAGCCAATACTCGGGAAAAAAATGAAAAAGGTGAAGTTGTCGAGGAATTCTCTTTTGGCTTTAGTGCTGGACTCGGGCCTAAATATGAGAGCGTTACGAAACAAAAAATAGTTGACGGCATCCCTTCAAAGTACATGGAGGTCACAAACATCGGGACCATAGACTTTAGCGCAAACTTCAACATGTCTTACAGGAAAGAGCTCGGTCATGTGGGCGGAATGTTTGGCAGGGCTAGATTAAAAGCACAAGTAATAGGTCAAATTGGATCCGTAAACGAGGCAGGCGTTAGAGGCTTTGCGTTTGGGGTTTTTGGCGAGATAGCCGTCGAGATTGAAATGAGAAATCTGAGTTTCCTAGGCGAGATATTCGGCATTGGGATATTGGAGAAATATGATATATGGCCCAAGTTTGGTATACAATTTGGTTGGTATGTCGGTAAAGTTGAATCTGCTTTCGGAAACACGTGGGCTGGTTCCAGATTTTCTGTCGGGTTTGGCTTAATCGGCTGGTCTTTTGGTAAAAGGCAAGACGAAATCAAAAGTGCCATAAGGAAACACAAAATGAACACGGGCTGGTCTGGGGCCATTACGAAATTCCTTCCAGATATCCTTAACTGGAAGAAGAAGGAGACTGACGAGCAATATATAACCCGCGTGGTCCCACAGCTATTGTATCTCCTTGAAGAAAATTCAGGAATCCACGTCAGGAGAGCTATCGAGACCGAATTTGACAATCCAAAGACGAAACTAAAGTATGTAACGAGAACTAAGCCCGCCGGGCAAACTGAAGTAGAGGCGGGCGAGTGGTGTCCAAATAGCAAACACCCCAATAAGAAAAAATGCAAACTGGGTGATACGTTTGAATACCAAACGCCCATTGACGCTGGGCCTGACGCTAATGGTAATGAGGTGGTGACGCTTGACGCGGGGTGTTTGGGTTTAATCATGAAGTATTATCCAAGGAGTGATTATACTAAATTTAAAGATGATTTAAGCGACGTTGTCGATATCAAGAAGGGTTGGGAAGAGCTGCGTGACTATGCCCACGTAAGATTCAACTGCCTTTGCAACCAGAGCTGCGCGAAAACCGGTAAACTGTCGGGATGGGCTAATGAGGAAGGTGACTGGTATGACACTTGCAATATTCCTAAGGGCCACCCCATGGAGAGAAAATATCTATGGTCTCAGCGGAACAGAGCCGGCAAGAATTTGGGCCCCATGAGAAGCTCGTTGGCTCAACCTCCGCCAAAAGCTGGTGATAAGTGGGGGAAATTAGCCGAACGGCTATGGTATTATAACAGTGTTCTTGAAGGTTTTCAACCCGAACCCGGGATTCTTGATGTGGAGGCTGGAGTGTTTAGCAACAGCTTTGGCAAAGCCGGATGGAGAGTTAATAAAAAAATCTACGAAGCAATTATTGCAGCAAACAAAGCGTGTTCGCAAAACAGTAACTGGACGGCACTCGAAATTATAGCCAGCACCCCCGTATCCAAGGAAAATCCCGAGGGAGGACGGACTGTAATTGCAAACGATAGTTGTCCCGGTTTCGTTGAAATTAATAAAAAAACACAAGATCATTTTGAAATTACTTACGTTGGTAATTGCGGCGATATGAAGTGCGATAAGGGTGATGCCGGAGAGTGCGCAACTACGACGGGGCGGGCGAAGATGGGTGAGAGCGGACACTTTGAAGACCCAATAACCGGTAAGGCTACCTGCTATACGGGTGGGGCGCTTGTCCCGCGCAAAGGCAAAGGTAATTATGGCTTAGTGTTCCGGCATATGGTTGAATGGGAGCTAGAGAATAGAATAAAAATAATAGCCGATTTTATAAGACAAAGAATGGTTTCAACTACCGCCGGCGTTTCTGAGCTACAGTGGGACGATGGGCCAAGGCTTTTTGGCCCGGGAAAGATGGATGGTGTGTGGTGGGAGGATCGATGTCTGGACGTTGATAAGAAAAAAACTAAAGCTGAAGATTGCAGGGAGCACGGCCTTACGGTGATAAATGGTGCTTATTTTGGCTTCGTAACAGGACCGCAATTTCACGTTGACCTCGCGTGTCAAGATCTCAGAGATAAATTTTATCATGCTAAATTTGGAGGACAAGGCAAAGCTATTCATAGTGGCGGCTTAGTGGAACCGAACGGAATTTGGAAGAATTGTTGGGCATTTTATACGGGGGGCTTTACCAAAAGCGGGTTTCCTAAAATAGCAGGCTATTGGTGTATTGATGAAGTCGGAGAGGGCACAAGAGGAGAGACGGATGCTTTCTCGAAGGCCATGCGGGAGACAGATGAGGAGGGATATATTTATGCTAATGTTTATGACGATTCAGGAATTCAGGACGTAAACAATTACGTCACATTTCCTCTCTCTTACGATACATCATTACACGACCCCGGGCGGGACCTTCACCAAATTTATGGTGGAAAGCTGATCGGCTCAAGGAACACGGGGCTTGCAAAGCAGGCCTCTCAGAACGCGAGGGACGAGAGCAAAATTACGTATGACGATATATATCGAACTCAGTTCGAACGCGCGCGGATTACGTTTTATCTTGGGATGGGAACGCAAGAAGACGCCTTTCATTTTCTTGCCTCAAAGAAAGGCGCTGGGCCAGACAGGGGCTTTTATCATTATTGGAACGATGGCCCTAATCATCACACAGCTACTCCTTATGGGGGCAAACCGCTTATTTTTCGAAATCCAGACCGAGCGGCGAACAAAGACGGCCGCTGGGCGATCACTCTTGATCCATCACCGGACTACAGAGACATGGTATTAAAGCCGAAACTTTTCGAGACTCAGTATGGATGTGGGGAGTATAAATATAGTCCTTGTGATGGTCTTCCTAATCACCACTTTGAACCCGCGAAGAACCTGAGTTTTTGGGAGTTTTTAAAAGAGACAGAGAAATGGTATATGAATAAATATTACTTTAGAGATCCGTTATCGTTCTTGCCAAGCGCGGACAACCTATCGACAATCAAAAAGGTTTGTTGTCTGGGGCCATGCCCCAACCCAGTGTTTAATTCAAACGGAGAGAGGCCAGAGTATGATAGATTTCCCATAGATGACGATGTCCGGAATGATTCGAGCGGTCAATTTATTAACTTTCCGGGAGAAGGCACTGCAGCAGTAGAATTCCAACCAGACCCCTTAAGGTGTTCAGATTGCGGTCTTCGCGCAGGCAACTACCTTGGTCTTCCTATCCTAAGAAGGAAATTAGAATTGCAAATGTCATACATGTCTAGTATCAAGACTTATGAAGATTGGAATTCTTATGAAGAAATCATAGGTAATTCAGATGACACACACGCCACGGAATTTAATGGTTTAGCTTTGATCAAAAAAGCTACGCTGTCTATGTCTCTAGTTAATGATCCATACTGGAGGCTGAATCATGATCAAGATTATAACGTACCGTACAAGCCCATTCTTGACAACACTGCGTTCGATAAGCTTAATGTAGATATTCAATTTATACTTAGTAACGCTGGCGGGACAAGAGAAGGGGCGGTGATGGCGGTTAGTGAGCCATCAAAATTAGACACGAGCAAGAAGACGGGCAAGTACTCTGACTATATTATCAATACAGCACCGTATGCCCAAAACCTAACATCATCTAACATGATGCATTACCCCAGCACTTATGCTATAGCAAAAGACGCAAATAGGTTGGTTGAATTAGTCCGTCCATTTATAAGCCGCCCAGACCTCATTAGACTTTCCAGTCTACAGGGGGCTATGCCAGAGATAATAAAAATAATTACGAAAATGGATGCTCTATTTTTAATAGGCAAGATTGATCAATTTACGAAGAAAGAGCTAAAGGAAGACCCGAAGAAGAAGCCAAGCTCAAAATCGCAAGCATGGAAAGCAAAGAAAACCGAACTTAACGCTTCTCCTAGACAATATTTTTACAAGTACGTCAAAGCCGATGTGGAAGCTTGCACAATGATACTAAGGGACGCCTTGAAGCCCTTCTCTAACTTAGGAGTCAATAGAGGCTTGCAAATCTTCTTGGGTGGTCAAGAAAAAAAATGGCACGGTAACGGTACACGGACACTCATGAAATACGCTGGCCAAGGTCGGGGAACCATTGACCTTTCTTTGACCGGAGATCGGCGTCTCCGGCAGAAAGGGGACGATTTGAGCAAGGCGGGCTTGCAGGTCAGAGGGTATTCAGACCCAGCGACCGAAAAACAGTTTGCGGCCAAGGAGATTGTTCATCCCCGGGGGGTACTGCCTCTTCCGTTTGGTGCGCCCACTTCGTTTACAGGTAGCCCTGTAAAGACCAACGAGAAAGAGGATGACGTCGAAGGGGAATTCTTCAAATGGCATGACGGTTGCCATGATTATACAGCTGTAAGTTATAGCAACACTGGACCAATAGTCGGGGGCTACAAGAAGGACAAGTTTAAAGAAAAGCACGGGTGCGCGGCGGCGCCATTCACCGAGAAGCATACGAATGACTATCTTTATGGTCCGGGCCCTAATATATTAGAGAATGGTCAGGTTTCTATAAAAGCGCGTATCGAGGTAGGACTTGACAAGCATGGTATCGGTTATACCGGTTATCAAGCTGCGATGGATATGGTTGGAATCCTTAAGAGCTATTTCTTTATGCCTGCTGACCCGTATCATGTGATTCGTTTGTTCCATATAATCTTTAATAAATCTCCTTTTGAACTTTACGTTAAAAATGGACCCGGCGTCACCCACCAGCTACCGGTGGGACTAAATGTCAGCAAGATGACTCAGAGCGGTAGTGTCCTACAAGCGGTCTCGTGGGCGAGTGCTTATGAAGGATTAAACAATGACCCGGGGTTTCTCGGGTACGTTAAAAATGAAGGGCTATACAATAAAATGACTGATCCGCAAAAGAATGAGTTAGAGTTGCTGACTGGCAAGGGTACGTCTTGGGGGTTTTACGATTCGATTATACACAGGATGAAATTCCGGTTTAGCACGACTCCAAAAGTTCGCGTAGGGAAGAAGCTCATGTTGATCGTTTGATTAGGAGAATCGCTACGGCCGGCCTATTACTTGACATCCTGCTTCTCGTACCCTACATTTCAGCATGTCAATTTATTCGAATCAGGTTGAAAGGCACGTTTTAGGAGGATTTTTAAAGTATCCTGAGATTTTAGTGGATGTAGATGTATTTCTTAACGAAAAAGACTTTTACAATGAGGTACATCAAACCATTTATCTCGTTTTGAGAGACGTGTCTTTGGGTGGCGAGAAAGTAGATAAGATTCTTATCGCCAATAATATTAAAAACTTAGGCGTGAGCTTCAAAGACGATATAAACATCTTTGATTATTTAGATACGTTATCTCTTACTCAAATAACTAAACAAGCTACCTTAAAATCATGTAGGGAACTGTCGAAGCTCAGGGTGTGTAGGGAGGTACATGAAACATTTAGAGAGGGTCAAGAATATATCAAACAAAACCTCAATAAATCAATTGATGAAATAGTTTCTTCTTGCGATGCCATTTATGGAGACAAAATTAATTCTTACGTTCTTGGAGAAGAGCCCAAGGAAATCTTTGAAGAGTTGGAAGAGCTAGTGGAGGAGAAGGGGAACGATCCGATGGAAGAAACGGGTGTGCTTACCCCCTATCCAGAATTCAATAGGCTTTATGGGGGGCTTATGCCCGGAAATATCTACGCTTTTGTGGCTAGACCCGGCCAAGGCAAGAGCACCTTTATTAACGACATGTGTATGAAGGCTGCCCGACAGAGCGGGGTCAAAGCTTTGATTTTAGACACGGAGATGAGCACTCAAGAGACGCAATTCAGGCTAGCCTCCTCTCTTTCTGGCGTACCCCTTTGGTATATACAGACAGGTAATTGGAGGAAAGATGAGGACATGATAGAAAAAGTTAGAAGAGCAATGTCCAAAATAAAAGAACATAATAAATATTATTATCATTTTCACATAAAAAATAAACCCATAGACCAAGTTTGCTCAATAATTAGGCGCTGGTATTACTCTAAGGTGGGTAGGGGCAATCCCTGTATCATAGCTTACGATTACGTCAAGCTTACGGGCGAAAAAGTAAACCAAAATTGGGCCGAGTACCAAGCTATTGGAGAAAAGATAGATAAACTCAAAAAAATATCAGAAGAAGTTCAAGCGCCAATCATCACTGCGATGCAGCTTAATAGATCAGGAGAGAGCTTTAACAGAAGAGCGTCGGGGGTAGTCGATGATGCTTCCGCCATTTCCCTATCTGATAGGCTTCAATGGTTTGCTAGTTTCGTAGGGATTTTTAGGCGGAAGACCGTAGACGAGATAGCGAGGGACACTACAGAGTTTGGGACGCATAAATTGATTCCCTTGAAAACCAGACATCAAGGAAGGGATGCTTCAGGACACCAAGATCTTTTTCAAAGATTGGAAAATCCAGATGATCCTAATAGCAACTCTATTTGGTCCCAAAACTACTTGAATTTTAGTGTGGAAAACTTTAATGTTGAAGAGTCGGGCTCTCTAATGGACATTATTAGGGCTGAGAACAATAGGTTTGGGGTTGAAGACTCCAATTCTAACGACGGCTCAGGTACCCTTTAATGGAAGACATAAAAGACATCCTCAATGAAATAGGCTATAGCCTTTTAGATAACGGAGCGCAATACAGAGCTAAGCCTTTGTACAGGGATTCAGATAACAATACCGTTCTTACTATAGAAAAAAGCACGGGCAAGTGGTACGATTTTAAGGAGAATATAGGGGGTTCTTTGGAAGATCTAGTTAAGTTAACGTTGGGCTTGTCTTCGGTAGAGGAGGCACAAAAATTCTTAGAGGGCAAAATAGATTCAGGCGTTAAAACTAAACCGAAGTCAAGGATAAAAACCGCCAGAACTTTCCCTCCCGATTCTCTAGAAAAGCTTACCCAAGATAATAGTTACTGGAATAACAGGGGGGTAAGTGACGAGACATTGAGTCTTTTCCAAGGCGGGGTGGCGTCATCAGGCAGGATGAGTGGGAGGTATGTGTTCCCTATCTTTAATTCTAGAGAACAAATTATTGGGTTTTCGGGGAGAGATTTAACGGGAAGCGAAACGAAACCCAAGTGGAAACACTTAGGCGATAAAAAAGAATGGAGATACCCCCTCAAAGTGAACTCTAAGGTTTTTAAAATAAATAAAAAAGTAATTCTAATAGAAAGCATCGGTGACATGTTGTCGCTTTGGGACAGCGGAATTAAGAATGTTATAGTTACTTTTGGACTTGACATCAGTACATCTTTACTAAATCTTTTATTGATTTTAGATCCAGAACAGGTTACATTGTCATTTAATAATGACAGTGGGAATAATTTTGCTGGCAACAAGGCCGCCGAAAAGGGAAAAAGAAAGTTACTTAGATACTTTGACGCATCTCAGATAAGAGTTTATTTGCCCACCCGCAAAGACTTTGGCGAGATGACACAAGGAGAAATAAAAGAATGGGCAAAAAAATAAAGAGAAAATATCTGTCAGCCTCCAGAGTCAAGACTCTAGACACTTGTAGTTGGACTTATTGGTGCAAGTATCATCTTGGTTTACCAGACAAGACTAATTCCGGAGCTTTGCGAGGAACCCTCTGCCACAATATTTTTGAACTCCTCCTCAAAGATAGGCATAAGAAGCATTATGATGCGATCACGAAAAACAAGGACATCAAAGGGTCTAAAGTGGTTAACAGGTATGTGCTAAGCTACCTACGAAGGCACGAGATAGAAAAACAGGGGAAGGAAAACTTTGAAGAGAATTATGAGCTTGTTAACAAAATGGTTTTAGTTGGGCTAAACTATGATTTCTTTGGGGAAGGAGGCGTTATAGACACGCCAGAACAAGGCTTTGAAATGACGTCCAAGAAGCCGTCGTATAATATTAAAGGTTATATCGATAAACCAGTGCAGTTTAAAGACAAGGAAACGATCGAGCTTATAGATTATAAGTCCAGCAAAGCTAAATTCAAAGGGGAAGAGCTTGATTCGAACGTGCAAGCCATGATGTATACCTTAGCCGCCAAGAAGCTTTGGCCCAAATTGAAGAGGGTGATAGTTAAGTTTCTTTTCTTGAGGTTCCCTAGGCAACCCGTGCAGCAGCTGGAGTTTTCGGGCGAGCAAATTAAAGGCTTTGAACATTATTTGGAGCACGTAAACACCGTCTTGGATGATTTTTCGGAGGAAGATGCTAAAAATAATTTTGCAGCAGACAATGATTACCATTGGCTCTGCGGTCCAGCCAAGAGCGGTTGGATATGCCCTTTTCATAAGCCTTTTGATTATCATGTTCTTTTAGATGAAAACGGAGAACAGTTGAAATCTTCTTATAATAATGACTTCGCCCCCTCCAAAGGGCAAACCGTAGAACAAAGACATTACGAGGGTTGTCCGAGGAAAATGTCTGAAAATACTACTAGCGCAGCGCAAGATTTTCTTGACTCTTTTTAATAAACTGCCTATTCTTCCTTAGATGCATAAAGTTTTACCCTTATTTAAATCCCACTACAGTATCGGCAGGAGCATTTTGACCTTGGAGGAGAAGGGTGAGACTCCAGAAGAGAATTATCCAGAGTCTATAATTGATATAGCATCGAAGAATGATTTAAATAAGTTCTTTCTTGTCGATGATAACATGAGCGGATTCTTACAGGCTTACAGTAGCAGCAAAGAAGCTGGCTTGACTTTGATTTTTGGTATCCGTTTGAACATCTGCGCTGATATAGACCAAAAGGATGAAGACTCACTTAGCAAGACCTGCAAGTATATAATACTCGCCAAGAATACGAACGGGTACAAGAGGTTGATCAAAATTTTTAGCGCCGCTTCTCAACAAGGCTTTTATTACAAACCAAGAATAGATTTTAAAACTTTAAAAAATTTTTGGAATGAAAAAGACCTGCAGATGGTCGCTCCTTTTTATGATTCTTTTATCTTTAATAATGTAATGGGTTACGCTAATTGTGTTCCAGATTTTAACTTTGCCGAACCAGTTTTTCTGATAGAAGAGAACTCGCTGCCCTTCGATCACCTTATTAAAGAGAAAGTAGAGGCTTACTGCAAGGATAAATACCAAACCCTTGCGGCGAAAAGCATCTTCTATAAAACAAAAGAAGATTTTGAATCTTATTTGACTTTTAGATGCATAAATAACCGTAGCACTTTGAGTAGGCCTAACTTCGATCATCTGGGTAGCGATGAATTTAACTTTGAAAGTTGGCAAAAACAAAATAATACCGCGACGACACAAGCGATCTAGGTGGACGATATATGCTCAAAGTAAAAACAGTAAGGAAGACGTGGGGGCACGAATTATGGCTCGCTAATAACAGGGATGAAGATTACTGTGGTAAAATTTTACATATGAACGCGGGTAACAAATTTTCTATGCACTTTCACGTAAGTAAGCATGAGACTTTTTATGTATTAAAGGGAGCGTGTTTGCTAACTACCATCGATACGCAGACCGCGGCCCAGAGCACGATAGAATTATATGAAGGAGATTCTTATGAAATCGACAGATTTGTACCCCACCAAGTAGAAACGACTATAGACTGCGACATTATAGAAACCAGCACGTTTCATAGTGATGATGATAGCTACAGAGTTTGGAGATAATATGGACGAACATTTATTAAGATTTGATAAAGAAAAAACTTTCGTTTTTATAGATTGTGAAACCGAAAACCTTTGTCTAAACCATCGACGCAATCTGCCTTGGCAAGTTGGCATGATAAAATGCAAGGGGGGAGAACCCATAGACCAAAAAGATATATATATTAAATGGGATAGAGAATTAAACGTGAGCAAAGAAGCGGCTAGGATAACCAAGTTTAGCCCAACTCGTTATAAAAAAGCTTCCGTACTTTTTGAGGAAATTTTTCCGACCATTCAAGACTGGTTAGACAATGCGGATTATATAGTCGGTCACAATTTACTAGGGTTTGACATCTATTTAATTAAAGACATGTACACCAAAGCGGGTAAAGATTATCGGCATTTAATGCCCAAGATTATCGATACGCTGTCTTTAGCCAAAGGAATAAATGGGGGAGATCCATATAAAAGTGGGGAGGATTTTTTAGTTTATCAATATAGGATGCTTTCCATAAGGAAGAAGGGTCTCAAAGCAAGTCTTTTAGCAGTGGGGAAACAATACGACATTGACTTTGATCCAAATACCCTTCATGATGCAGTTAACGATTTAAAATTGAACCTTGCGGTTTGGAATAAGATGAAGTGGCAGGTGGAAGTTTGATTTGAAATGCCGTTGTCCTGAGGTATAATACCTTACTATGGCATCAATGGACTTTGTCTATGATTTACTGGATAAGATACATGAAGAAAAAATAGAATATTTGCTCGTCGCCTTACAAAAAGGCAAGACGCAGTATAAAGTAGATGTATTTTATCAACTAGATAATGACGAGGCGGCAGCAGCAATGCTCGCCGTTATGGAAAACGTTCAAAATGCAATTAATGACGGAGAAGATCAAGACGGTTCGTCCCTCGGGAACGAAGAAGAGCCCCCCGAAGAATTCTAAGGCGAGTTTCTCTGACTCGTTTTCTCAAATCAATTTACCTCTTCACGGGGTCAGGTTGCCCTCTTTTCAAATCGACAAAAAAGAAAAGCGAAAACTAAAAGTTAGCGAAGACATAACTAATTACGATTTTTTACGCAGTCTTTGTTGGCAGGGCTTTAAAGACCTTAAAGTGAAGAAGGGGACGGAAGCTTACTCTAAGTACGTGGAGAGAGCCAAATATGAACTGTCTACGCTTGAAGATCTAGGCTTCGTAGACTACGTTCTTTTGGTTTGGGACGTAATCAATTACTGTAAGCGCAATGACATACCCACAGGACTTGGTAGGGGTAGTGCCGCTGGCAGCTTAGTCTTATACTTCATAGGGGTTACGGCTATTGACCCGATCAAACACGGTTTATTCTTTGAAAGATTCATTTCTAAGACGAGGGCGAAAAAGAAGGTGGTTGACGGAGTAACTTACCTTGACGGCTCTCTGATGTGTGACGTCGATTTGGACATATGTTATTACAATCGCCACAAAGTTTTAGACTACTTAGAAAATAAATTTAAAGGCAAGACCTGTAAGATCCTTACCCTAAACACCCTTAGCGGGAAACTTCTGATTAAAGAATGCGGCAAGATAATAGGAGAGAAGTCAGAAGGAGAGATGAATCAAGTGACAGCTTTGATTCCTAGGGTATTTGGCCAAGTAAAAGACTTGGAGGAGACCTATGAAGAGGTTGAGGCTTTCAAGAGTTGGGCAGACGAAAACAGAAAGACATACGACATTGCTCTCAACCTAAGAAACCTTATCAAGAACAAAGGAGTACATCCTTCAGGAGTTTTGCTCTCTCACTCTGAGCTTGAAAGTAGTTGTCCTATAGAGCTTTCCTCTGACAAAAATCCGGTGTCATCATACGATATGAATTGGGCTTCCATACTTAATGTGAAGCTCGATATTCTGGGTCTCAGAGGAGTATCTGTGGCAGAAGATGTTTGTAAGCAGGTCGGAATCGACATGAAGCAGATAAATCTTAACGAGTCAATAATTTATCAAAACCTTTATGAACTTTCTGCTCCGCATGGTTTATTTCAAATAGAAGCAGACACAAATTATAAAGTATGTCAAAAAGTTAAACCCAAGAACCTTGAGGAGCTTAGTGCTGTGTTGGCCCTCGCTAGGCCGGGAGCATTAACCTTCGTCGATCAATACGCTAGTTGGTCTAACGATTATGTAAGAAGCTCTATCCATCCATTTTTTGATGACATCTTAGAAGAAACAGGGGGCGTCGTTTTATATCAAGAGCAACTAATGAAAATGGCTAACAAGGTAGGATTTACCTTAGATGAAGCAGAAATTTTACGCCGTATAGTAGGGAAGAAAAAGGTTTCCGAAGTCAGAAAATGGAAGAAGAAAATTAGAGACAAGGCAAAAGAAAACTCATTAGAGCCCGAGGTAGGAAATGTTTTATGGGGGGTGCTCGAAGATTCAGCAAACTATTCTTTCAATAAGTCACATTCTATTGCTTATGCTGCGCTGGCGGCAATAACGACCTACTTAAAGTTTAAATATCCAAAGGAATTCTTTTTGAGCCTTTTAAAGATGACAAGGCATGAACCAGACCCTATTAACGAGATTTCAAGAATCCATAAAGAGTTATCGCTGTTTGACATCAAGCTTTTACCTCCTCACATGACAAAGTCTAGCATGGATTTTAGTATCGAGGGAAATAACATCAGGTTTGGATTGCTTTCTATCAAAGGTATATCTGACAAGTCCATAGAGAAGCTTAATAACTTTAGGAATATTCATGCGAATAAATTTGAAGCTTTTGCTTCAGCAGAGGAAGCGGGGCTGAGCATAGGTATATTATCTGCGCTGGTTCAGGCGGGGGCGTTGGAGGGATTCAAACAGTCGAGGTCTAAAGTGGTTTACGAAGCTCAACTTTGGAATATCCTGACAGATAGAGAAAAGAAGTGGGTTGTTCCGATGGGGGAGAAGCATGACTACGATCTTGTCAAAATAATCTTAAAGCTTTCCTCCATGAAGAATGAGAAAGGAAAATTGATTATTAAAGAATCAAGAATGCAGACGATAAGAAGAAAGTGCGAAAATTATAAAAAGATTTATGAATTAAATAGTCGGTCCGAAGACTTTGCTAATTGGTATTATGAAAATATGTTGTTGGGTTATACATATGGCAAGACGTTGAAAAACATCTTTGAAAATAAAATTGACGACTTGGTTTCCGTAAGAACCGTTAACGGACTCAGTGAGGACACTAGAGTAAGGTATATTGGCACCGTTATGGATACTTATACCGGTACTTCCAAAAACGGAAATGACTATTACAAATTAGAGATCTCTGACGAGACAGGCATCGTTAAGACTATGATATTTAATAAGAAAATGGAACAATGCGCTTCCTATAACGGGGGCCTACCACAAAAAGGCAGCATAGTTACTGTAAGCGGCACGACCAAAGAGGCCGTAGTTTTTGCGGATATTATTGGAATTCAGGACAACAAAGTCTATACTAAGTTGTCGGAAATAAAAAAATTATGAAGGCATTAGTAACTGGAGGAAGCGGTTTTATAGGCAGCACCTTAACGGACGCTTTAATAGACAAAGGGTGGGAGGTTCATACCTTGGATAACCTTTCAGCGACCACGCATGAGTCATTTTATTTCAATAATAAGGCGACGAATCATAATTTTCACCTTTGTGATGAAGCAAATTTAATAAAACTTTTTAAAGAAAACAGTTTTGATTATGTTTTTCATTTGGCCGCCGAGTCTAGAATTCAGCCCACTCTCAAAAACCCACCTAGCGCATGTAATGTTAACGCAGTAGGAACCTGTCAAATACTTCAGCGAGCTTTAGATACCGGAGTCAAGAGAGTGATGTATTCCTCTACATCTTCCGTGTATGGACTTAAAAATGCGCCGCCCTTAAGAGAAGATATGCCGGTAGACTGCCTAAATCCTTACTCAGTGAGTAAGTATTCGGGGGAATTACTTTGCAAGATGTATCTTGATTTGTTTGGACTGGAGACAATCACCTTCAGATATTTTAATGTTTACGGCCCCAGAGAGCCGGTTAGAGGGCTTTATGCGCCGGTTATAGGCAGATTTTTAAACCAGTACAACAATGGTGAATGCATGACGGTCGTGGGAGACGGGTTAAAGACCAGAGACTACACCCACGTTAACGACGTCGTTGGAATTAATATCTTAGCTGCGGAGAGCGATAACCCCGAAGCAGTTGGCCAAGTCTTTAATGTGGGACAAGGGAAGAGTTATTCTGTAATGGATTTAACTGAAATAATTGGCGGGCCTCACGTTTTAATCCCTGACAGGCCGGGGGAAGCGCAGGATACATTGGCCGATATCAGCAAGGCTCGAGACCTTTTAGGTTGGGACCCTAAAGAAAATCTTGTTGAATATATGAAAAAACAGTTGACTTAATTCTAAATAAGCTTTACTATTTAACTATGATACAGTTTTACAAACCGAATAAAAGAGTGACCGGTACGGCTTGTTCGTTTTGGCTTAACAGGGATGGCTCTGTTATGGCTTCAATGATAAAACAGGCTTCTTGGAATGATGATAGAAGGATTGGCTCGTTTTCAGCCAACAAAGATAACCCCCAAAAGAGGGTGATTGTTAAGTTCTCCAACGTAGAAGTGGCGGGGGTTGTAGACGTGCTAGAATCTAACAGGGAATTTTCTGAATTTCACAGAAGCAAAAACCAATCTCTGCAAATTAAATTTTGCCCGTACATGAGGGAGGGCAATCAGGTTGGGTTTTCTTTTTCGATAAATAAAACAGACAAAGAAGACTCGACGCAAAAAGTAGGGTTTATAATTGGCTTTACGTTTGCGGAGGGCAGATACTTAAAGGAGTTTTTGCTCCACGTGCTCAACAAGACCTTCGTGTCTTCTGAAGAGAAGGACCAGATGACGCCCAGCACCGCTGGGAGCAAGAGCGAAGTGGAAAAAAAAGTAGAAAGCGTAAGTGAACTATCCTTAGAACCAGACGGGATGGAAGAAATAGCATGGTAACACGATGAGAAAAAAGGTTCTCTTTCAGACGGATTTTGCTCTGGCGAAGACCGGCTTTGGTAGAAATGCTAAGGCCGTTTTGTCTTACCTTTATAAGAAGGATAAGTATGACATAGTTCATTACTCCTGTGGGCATACGTATTCTGGCGCTTTATTGGGAGATACTCCTTGGAAATCTATAGGGACGCTTCCTGACAATGGTAGGGAGCTCGAGGAACTGAACAATAATCAGAGTGAGTTCAGAATGGTAAGCTATGGAAAAAGATTTTTAGATAAGGTTATTTCTCAAGAAAAGCCTGATATTTTTATAGGAATCCAAGACATATGGGGTCTTGAATTCGCAATAGAAAAAGACTGGTTCCCCAAGATAAGCTCTGTAATTTGGACTACGTTGGACTCTTTGCCCATTTTACCTTCCGCGGCAGAGCTTGCGCCCAAAATAAAAAACTATTGGATATGGAGTAACTTTGCCACCAAAGCGCTGAACGAGATGGGTCACGAGCATGTTAAAACTATGCATGGGGCTATCGAGGACGAAAACTTCCATAACTTTTCTGACGAGGAGAAGCTTTGGCTGAGAGCAAAGCACTCTATACCAGAGAACTCTTTTGTCGTGGGATATGTTTTCAGAAATCAACTTAGAAAGTCTGTGCCTAACTTGCTAGAAGGGTATAAAATTTTCATCGAAAGCAACCCTCAGGTAGAAAACCCGAAGCTATTGCTCCACACCAACTTTGAAGAAGGGTGGAGCATTCTCAAGCTCGCAAAAGAATATGGCGTACCGGAGTCACAAATTTTAGCTACCTATGTTTGTTCTCAATGTAAGAATTACGAAGTAAAGAATTATCAAGGCAAGGACGGTCCTTGCGGTCTTTGCGGGGGCAAAGACTCACAGCACACGTGTGGAGTTAAGCTCGGCGTTAACGAAAGACAGCTCAATGAAGTATATAATTTAATGGATGTTTACTGTCACGCTTTTACTTCGGGCGGCCAAGAGCTGCCGATTCAAGAAGCCAAGCTCACAGAATTAATTACTTTAGTAACAAACTATAGCTGTGGAGAAGAGATGTGCCAGCCAGAAGCGCACTCTTTAGCTCTAGATTGGTCCGAATACAGAGAGCACACCACAGAGTTTAGGAAGGCTTCGACCTGCCCCAATTCTATAGCAGAAAATCTTGTTAAGGTTTATGAGATGAGCGCGGAGGAAAGAAAAAGTTGGGGAGCCAAGGCAAGACAATGGACTCTGGAAAACTACTCTGTCGATGCAGTAGGACAAAAGATAGAAGAGTTTTTAGACTCCTGCCCCGTGGTAGATAAGGCTATTTATAACGATGGGGAAAACCCAGATCCGGAGGGCAAAGTAGATAATGAAATAGAAAATAACAAAGAGTGGATTAAGGGACTCTACAAAAACATTCTCGACAGGGACATAGCAGATTCTGATTCGGGGTTAGACTACTGGCTGAAACAGATGAGCGGTGGGGCGCACAGACAAGACATAGAAAACTACTTCAGGGAAACCGCCCATAAAGAAGTTCTAGGCAACGATTTTGAGCACCTATTAGATGACGACAAGGGCAAAAGAATCTTATATGTAATGCCGGGAGGGATAACGGACGTATTCGCGTCAACGAGCTTATTTAAATCAATAAAAGATTCTTATCCTGAGTGTAATTTATACGTAGCCACGCGGCTAGAATTTTTTGAAATATTAGACGGAAATCCTTATATTCATAAGGTTATCCCCTATGACGAGAACATGGACAATCTTTTATGGTTAGAAGGCAACGGTAACCACGAGGGTTATTTTGAGGTGGCTTACCTACCACACATCGGAACCCACAGAATGTTTACTTACCAACATAACGGAAAAGATAAGATATCATACGATTTAGCTTATGAAAAGGTTTGAGGGTTACATAGAATTTTTTAATTTTCTTCAGGAAAATTTGCACCTAGCGTCTTACATAGGTGTCGTCGAATTTTATAATGCTTGCTCGGGTATCAGCAAAGGGTGCAGTTGCGGCAAAAAGAAAAGGATCGCGATGGCACTAGATAAATACTTGAATCTGGAAGAATTAATGGACGATAGCTTCAAAGAAAACCTAAAAATTACCCTGCAGGTGGCTAGCGTGCATTTTCTTCACGAAGATAACGTTTTCTTAGAGATTTAGCGCCACACTGTCTCTAACCAAGCGGGTCAGAAAGTCTCGCTTTTTAACTCACTCGACTTGAAAACCCTTATTTTTCAGGGGTTTTTTGTCTTTTCAAAGTTGGCATGGCATGTGCTTACATAAGCTATTATGAAAATGTATATATCAGACTACTTAAACGACTTTGTGAGAAATTTTAACTCTTTCGAAGAGGATTGGGATCTTTATGATGGTATTGAAGATAAAGATTGTTATAAATATGAATTTAATTTGGCTGGGATTAAAAAGGAGAATATTAAAGTCAATGTTGGCAATAACATTCTCCGTGTTGAGGCAAAGCAGGAGGACAGAGAGTTTCTGAAGTCTTATCATGTGCCTCACAAGGCAGATACATCATCTGCGGTAGCAAAATATGAAGACGGACTATTATTTATAAAAATAAATAAAAAAGAATCAGCAAAGTCTGTTGAATTAGACATCAATTAATTCGTCCATATAATGGGGGTAAAATAAGAGCCCCCATCTTCGGGAAACTTGTGGCTCACCGGGCCGATTCCGTCTCGGTGGGCCCTTTTTTTGTTGACAGATCGCGGTTCATATACTAAATTCTTACCGTATGAATAAGAATACAGAAAATAATACCAACCAGTTCACAACCGTTAAAACCGCGTACGCGCGGATCGCAGTGCTTTTGCTTGCGGTTAACTTTTGCTTGACTGGATACGTAGTATACAGCATGAATAATACAATGCAGACTCAGATTGACAGTGTCACTGGCTCTGCGGGACCCCAGACCCGAATGGTCACAGACGCCAAAGGAGAAGATCAATAGTCCACCTTTATATCACACAGCGCCCTGCTGCGGTTCATGTTCCGTGGCGGGGCTTTTTTGCTCTTGTAGCTCAATTGGATAGAGCATCTGTCTTCTAAACAGAGGGTTCTGGGTTCGAGTCCCAGCAAGAGTGCCATTATATTGGAATTGAATAACGGAGAGCGTATAATAAAATGCTATGCAACAAGTAGGTATTGTGGGTAACGGTTATGTTGGCGGGGCTACGGCCTTACTTGGAAATGACATCACAATCAAAACTCTGATTCACGATAAGGATCCTGATAAATGTAGTCCTCTTGGGCTGAGATTTGAAGAACTTCTTCCCTGTGACTTTGTTTTCGTTTGCGTTCCTACCCCGATGAATGAGGATGGTAGTTGTTCTGTCGCCGTAGTAGAAAAGGTCGTTTCGGATTTAGAACGGATAGGTTACGATAAAGAAAGGATTATCATCAAGTCTACTGTTCCGGTGGGGACTTCCCGCAAGCTAAATACCATGTTCATGCCAGAATTCCTTACTGAGAAAAATTGGAAACAAGACTTTTTAAGCCAAAGAGATTGGATTTTAGGGAGCAATGTCAGAAACGACAAAATAAGGGACGAGCTATATCAGCTTTTTACGTTAGCTTTTAAAGCGGGCACTTTTTCATATTCTCCACACGTGTTTTTTTGTACGACAGAAGAGGCGGAGATGTTGAAGTATGTCAGAAATTGTTTTCTAGCAACCAAGGTTTCGTTTTTTAACGAAGTCGCAGAGTTTTGCGACACGAAAGAAAATGTAGATTTCGAAAGAGTTCGACGGCTTGCGGTGCTTGACGGCAGGATCGGCAGTAATCACACTGTCGTTCCCGGACCCGACGGGAAGAGGGGGTTTGGTGGCACCTGTTTTCCCAAGGACATGTCTTCTGTGCTTTTTCAAATAAAGGAGGCGGGAATGGAGAGCTTTTTGATTGAAGCCGCGCTCGTTCGGAATTCTTACGTCGATAGGCCAGAAAAAGACTGGGAAAACGACAAAGGAAGAGCTGTAATTTAATTAAAAAAAACGATTTATTACCGGAAAGGTAAATTCTCTTAGAGTGGACGATATATGTTTCAATTTTACATTATTTTTTAATTTTATATTACGCGTTGGGAGCATATAATAAATGATATGAAAACATTAGCATCATTCATCCTCGGTTTGTCGTTTGCAGTATCTTCTCTGAGCGGAGCAGAAATTGTCGCAAAGAAACAAAGTACAGCAGAACATCTTCAGAATGTGTCTGTCACGATTAGATCTGAAGCAGCTTGGTCTGCCGGAGAAGGCTCGGGCGTTATTTTTACGAGAAAAGACGCGAAAGGAAATCTAGTGAACTTTGTTTGGACTGCTGGCCATGTTATAGACAATCTTCGGTCAGAGCGGAAGATCTTGGTCAATGGCTCTCCAAAGACTCTAGTAGAATTTAAGGATCCGGTAATCATTAAGGAAATTAGACAAAACGGCAGAACAGTAGGGCGTCTCCAAATGGACGCGGAAGTGTTAAAATATTCTGAGAGCGAAGATGGGCACGATCTTGCCCTGCTTAGGGTTCGCAAGTTTAATTTTGTGACGGATAGCGTGGTGTTTTATCTCGATAAACCAATTCCTCCTTTAGGCACAGACCTCCTGCATGTTGGTTCTCTGCTGGGCCAAATGGGAGCGAATAGCATGACAGACGGAATCTACTCTCAGCATGGTAGAATTTTAAAAAATTTAAATAAACACATATTCGACCAAACGACATGCACGGCGTTCCCGGGTTCTAGTGGAGGCGGAGTGTTTCTAAAACATGGTGTCGGAGGTAATACTAACCCCCGATACGTAGGGATGCTTGTTAGGGGAGCGGGAGAAGGGTTTAACCTTATCGTGCCAATTCGCAGGATGGTTGATTATTGTGAGAAGCATAAAATCATGTGGGCTCTAGATGCGAATGTAAAAATGCCCGCAGAAGAAGAGCTGAAGAAAATGTCTATTGAAAACACTCCCAAGCGAAAAGAAGAGGCTAAAGACGAGGAGAAGGAAGCAGCGAAAAAGATGTTTCCATTTATGCTAAGGATTACTTACCCCAAGATGCTAATTATCGAAAAGGGCTCTCGGTAAAAAAATATCCAAGGGAACCAAGGGGTGGAGACAAGGCTGGCGTAGCGCGGGAAACCGCGCTGCGCCTTTCTAGTATATTACGAGAGATTTAATGCCTTCTATGGGAAGGACGCCATACCAAGACTCCTTTCGGTTATCCCCTATAACCCATACGCTGTTTTTAGGAATTACTTTTTTCTGTTGGTTTAGTAGTTGAACGACAGGTTTTCCTGCGTCGGGGCCGTTCCAGTATTTTAAATTTTCATCATTTTCATCGACTAAATAAAACGATATTTTTCCTTTGCCGTACGGGCTTTTAAATAGAAAATCGTTTATATAAATTTGTCCTTCTTTAATTTCTACGGTTTCTCCCGGTAGGCCGATCACCCTCTTGACGAGGTCATCGTTGTCTTTTTTATCTTCTATTATTACTAAATCAAGCCTCTCAGGAATCCACTCTTTTCCTAGATTAGACCTTTTTTGTACGACCAGCCACTCCTTATCTTGGATGGTAGGCTCCATACTTGTGCCATGATTGTACACAAATTGGTATTTATGGCCGAAAAAGAAGAGCCAAGCCATTAGCATAAATAGAACCAAAAGCAGCGCGTGCCTAATTCTTTTATTATATTTTTTAAATAAAAAATTCACCGTAAAGAGGGTGTAGTTAATATTAACCCGTGAAGAACAAGAAGTCCAGAATTATTAAATTTGACGAACACGCAAGATGGTGGTTGGGAAGTGGTGAGCCCATAAAGCTAGCCTTTCAAAAAGACGATGATTGGTGGCTGATTGATGCTGAAGACGCTTCCGCATCTTACGTCAATCCAGATATGGACATAGAGCCCAAAAAAGAGAAAATCATAAATTCTCCCAAAAAAAAGAATACTACTTATATAGTATTAGTGATCTTATCTATGTTGCTTGGAATTAGTTTGGCTGTAAATCTTGTTTATTTTCTTTTTTTCTTTTTTTAGATTTCGCCCTCTTTTCTGTTAGTATTTTTAGATGAATACTATATTTATTCAAATAGCAAGCTATAGGGACGCAGAATTAATACCCACGATAAAAGACTGCATTTCTAAAGCGAGGGAAAAGGAGAGGCTGTCCTTCGGTATTTGCTGGCAGAGAGGCCCCGAAGAGCCCGAAGAAATAGATGACGGAGACCCCATTTTTGAAGGTGTCGATATCAGAGTCCATAAAGTGCCATATACCGAGAGCCAAGGCATGGGGTGGGGTAGAAAGATTTGCCAATCTTTTTGGAAGGGAGAAAAATGGCAATTACAGGTGGATTCTCACATGCGGTTTAGCGAGAACTGGGATTATGAAGCCATGAAAATGATTTCAAGGTGTGATTCCGGAAAGCCGATCCTTACTTGCAGGTGTCCGCCTTACGACATTAAGACTGGGAAACTAAAGGCTGACGGAACCACTACTTATATGCGGGCGGACAGATTTAGATCTAACGGAAGCTTGGCTCTGTCTTCTGGGTATTATAACAAAAAAAAGCTTCCTGACAAACCTGAAGCGGGAGGTTTTATGTCTGGGCATTTTATTCTTTCTTCTTCTGACCTTATCAAAGAAATGCCTTATGAAGATAAGATAGCCATTATAACTACGGGAGACGAACCCCTTTTAGGGATTAAGGCTTGGACTAAAGGGTGGGATATGTTTTACCCAGACAGACCGCTAGCGTGGCATCACTTTGGAAGGGGGGACGCTACCAAATACCATAATGACCACAAGGGGTGGAGCAAGCTTCATAATGTCGGGGTGGACAGGGTTCAAGATATTTTGGACGGCAAGGTGGAAGGCGATCTTGGGTTGGGGAGCGCAAGAACTTTAGATGAATACAAAAAGTATACCGGAGTAGATTTCGTCAAAAAGAAGATAAAGAAAGACCATCCAATATCTGGGCCTTACAAGAGCAAATCAAAAGTAGAGGTTAGTCCCGTTATTAAAAAAGATAAGGAAAGCGCAGGCGACAAAATTTTTGTACAGATAGCCAGCTATAGAGACCCAGACGTAGAAGGCACGATCAAGGATCTTCTAGCAAAGAGTGATCATCCCGAAAATCTTATAGTTGCTGTTTGCGATCAATATGGTCCAGAAAATAAGCATTTAGATTATTACGATAAGGAGAACTTCCGGGTGATAAGGGTGCCTTTCTACATGAGCGATGGTCTAGGGTGGGCGAGACACCAGTTACAAAAACTTTATTTTGACGGTGACGCTAAATATAACATGCAGCTTGATTCTCACATGAGATTTGCCCCTAGCTGGGACACGGAGCTTATAGATATGATGAACAAGACTGGCTCTCCAAAGCCGATTATCAGTCATTATTGCCAAGGAGTGTCTTCTAAAGACGTGGAAGGGGACGGTTACCTTAGAAAGAGCTCTCCTTTGAAGATGTATTGTAAAAACTTTAAGGAGGCAGGCACCATTGCTCTTAGAGCTAGAGGTCTCGATAAAGAGGATGACAGAACCAAGCCCGGGAAGTCTATGTGGGTTTCTGGGCACTTTTATTTCACTTTAACAGAGCACATAAAAGAATTCCCTTACGATCCTGACCTATACTTTTTCGGTGACGAAATCACATTGGCGGTTAGATCGTGGACCAAGGGGTGGGATATTTTTTGGCCCAATAAACCTATAGTTTACCATAATTATACCAGAGAAGAGAGAGCGCTCCACTGGTCTGACCACAAGAGACAAAAAAAGCTAAATAAAAAGAGCTTAAATAGGGTAAGGCAGATGTTAGGACAGGAGGACAATGGTGAAGACCTTGAGATTTACGGATTGGGAGACGTGCGCTCCTTAGAAGAATACCAAGAAATTACAGGGATCGACTTCAAAGAGAGGACCCTTTCTGAGAGAGCAACCAAAGGAAGACCCGTGTTTGCTTAAGTTAAAATGAAAATAGCCATTTTTTTTATAGGCGTAGGTAAATATTCTGTTTTTTTTGATAACCTTTATGACTCAATTAAAGAGAATTTTTTAGTTAACGCAGAAAAAAGATTTTTTGTTTTTAGCGATAAAGAATTTGAGCGGGATGACGTGTCTTCCTACAGGGTAGATCCGCCTCTTGACGGAAAGGGCAAGGTGATGCCGAGAGAGGTCAAGCTTCATAAATTTCACTATATTAGATTAGCGGAAGAAGAATTATCTGATTACGATTATTATTTTTATTTTGATGCAGATTGCAGGGTAAATAAAGAGGTGCTAGAAAGTGACCTAATAAAAGAAGACAAAGATCTAGTCGGAGTCTTGCACCCTTGGCACTCAATCAGATATGGTAGAAAAGCGGGGAAAAGCAACCGACGTTTCGAAGAAAACCCTGTTTCCGGAGCTTACGTTGACCCAGAAAAGCATGACTTATCTGAATATTTTCAGAGCTGTTTTTGGGGTGCGTCTAAAAAAATTTTTAAAAGGATGCTTGAGTCGATTGTGTCGAGCGTAGATAAAGATTACGAAATAAAACACGTCAATAAAAGAAAAATTTGCGACGAAGTCCATGTTAACAAATTCTTCGTAGAAAACAAAGACTTACTTCACAAGCTAGACACTGAGTATGCTCACCCAGCAGAAGGTATCGAGCTGAAAAAAGGAAAGAAGGCTAAGTGGAGAGGGGAGAGAATTATCTCTCATCATAATTCAGCGCAGAATAGGACTTATAGGTTTGCTTCGTCGGGCTTTAATTACCAGAAACGCGCCCCGCTATTAGTTTCCTTGCCCGTCGCTGGGGAGGATCCGAGATGGATATTTAATTTAGTTGAAAATTTTAATTGGGCGACCCAAGGAGAAGCGAATATCTTAATACACGTTAGTAAAGCTTTTTACGAGGACTTCCAAGAGAAGACCAAGCGGCAGAACATTAATTTTTCTCAATTTAAAAATGTATTTTTTAACGAAAAACCATTACCTACCGTTAAGCGGGGTAACACGCATGTAGCTTTATATAATTTTGATTATGCTAAAAAAACAGGATTTATTTTTGATTGGTATATCCCCCTGACAACGACGTGCTTATTTATTAAACCCGGGTTTGTGAGCTATCTCAAGAAAACGAGAATGCATTGGGGGGCTCAAGACAAGCTAATGTCTTCGGAGAAAAAGTGGACTTGGAGAAGGTCTGCGTTATGGGATAAGTCGTTTAAAAAAATTATTCAAGAGCTTAAAATAGATAGCAGCTTGATAAGAAAAAACGATGGGGTTGGCGCTTTCTTTCGGGAGGGCGTTTTTCAGGAAATTTACAATTTAATAATGAAGCACTATGGTTCTTATGAGGCGTTTTACGAGGGTAAACAGTGGCCTAGACATGAGGTGCTTTATTCTACCATCGCTCACGCAAAATGGCCCAAAATAGTCAAGAAAACGAACGTAAGCGTGGTGAAAAGAGTCTACATGAAAGAGAAAAGAAAATTTAACGAACAATTTATAAATAAATACATAGGTGAAGAAGGCGTCTTTTGCATAAAGAGATTTCCACCCGACATGGAAGACGCTAGAGTAAAATACGTTTTCGAGGTATTAATGAAGAAGTGAAACATGGGATACGGTGATGAAATTATGGCTTCTTCTGAGGTTGAGCGCGTCCGAGCCCTATATCCAGATTCCCAAATTTGTCTCAAGGGTAAGGCGGATAAATATAAACATGAAATTTTTAAAAATAACCCGCACCTGTCGTCTCCCGCAGAGTTAGATAAGGATAAGGAAGTTCGTTACGTTAAGAGCGTCAGGGGTCGTAGACCTTATCACTCCTCAGGAGGCAGTAAAAAATGTGTAAAATTTAATTATGACTTTAAGGCTAACTCCGGCACCATATACTTTGACGAAGAAGAGCAAAAAATTATAAATGATTTTCGTGATAAATATAAGTCTCACCTAGTTGTCGTTCCGGATAGCAAAAGCTCCTTTACTAAAAACAAAAATTGGAATTTGGGTTCACCGACAAACAAATGGCAAGAGCTTGTTCATGTTTTAGATGAATTTAATTTCATTCAGTTGGGCGGGAAGGCTTCTAGATCGTTGGAGGGCGTGACATTTATTAACACCCATTCTTTTAGGCAGGCTCTTTGTGTGCTGTCTGCTGTTCGAGGCATCATATCCACAGAAGGGGGACTTCACCATGGTGCTGCCGCACTCGGCAAACCCGGGGTGGTTATATTTGGCGGCTTTACTCCTCCAGAAATTACCGGGTATGATTTACATGTTAATTTATATATTGAAGAAAATTCACCCTGTGGGAGCCTAAAAGCCTGTAAACACTGTGAGGAGTGCATGTCGCTCATAACCGTAGATATGGTTGCAAAAGAAGTTAGAAAACTATTTTCTATTTCATAATATATTTATATGGGACATAAAACTTTAATGGGATCAGTTCAAGGTAAATTCTGGGGGAGTACTCGGTGCTTTTTCGTTAACGAAAGTAGTGAGGTTCACTATATAGACGCAAACGAGGGCGGTTATTGCTCTAGACATTGCCACGAACAAAAATGGAACAGGTTTATAGTCTTGGGCGGAAAACTAAAGGTAATTATCTATAGGGAAGACGGCCAAGATGAAACTATTTTAACCGAAGGCATGTTTTCGGATGTCCCCCCGGGAATAGATCACAAATTTGAGGCAATAGAGGACACACAGGCGCTGGAAATATACTGGATAGATGGACTCAATACTACCGATATAGTTCGTAAAGATATGGGCGGGATGGGCTAATGCGAAAAAATAAACTATTGGTGATAGGGGACTTCAAACATGCAAAACGCAAGAGGAGCATGGTTAGAAGGATAGCGCAAGAATTGGGCTATTCATTAACCCCTCAAGAAAACGACACAGGCATAGTGGGCGCAATCAAATGGGAGCCTAACCGTGTTGGCAAGACAGAATATCATCTTTCTTATTATTCGGGATTCATTGCTAACAATCATACTTGCAATATTTCTAAGACGCCTATGGGGAATTCCTTTGAAAAGGTTTTTGGTTATAACATTAACGTTAATCCAGAGGAGTACGAGGGGCTCGTGGTAAAAAAAAGTAATGGCCAAGGAAGGCATAACGGGCAAATAATACAATGTCCTATCTCTAAACCAAAGCCCGCCTGTTATCAAATTTTTTTAAATTGGAGAACTAGAGACGGTCTTTATTTGAAGGAGTACAGAATCCCTGTTATAGGAGGAGAAGTCCCGTTTGTATACTATAAGAAGAAGACGGAGGAGCAAAAATGGAAGGCTGGATGTGCTGAGTTAGAAATACTCCCAACGCCCAAGGCCTTTTCCACGGAAGAGCTTGCCAAGATAAATCAGTTTTGCGATGAGATAAATTTAGATTTTGCCGAAATAGATATAATGAGGCACCCCGACACGAATAAAATGTATATTATAGACGTCAATAACACGCCTTGGGGTCCGCCTAGGCTGGTTGAGGCTAATCCCTTTGAATCTGAATATGTTTTTAGAGAGGTTTCATACTTTTTTAAGAAAAATTTAATAAAGCCATGAACATATATGTAGGTTACGACTCAAGAAGTTACGGACAGCGACTTGCGTATGAGGTCTGTAAGCGCTCTATATTGGACAATAGCGGGAGACATGTGAAAGTTGTCCCCTTGATTCTCGAAGATCTTCGGAAGGCTGATGTATTTTGGAGACCTAACGACCCTAAACAAAGCACAGAGTTTACTTATACTAGATTTTTGGTGCCTTATCTGAATGGATATCAAGATTATGCTGTATTTTGTGATTCAGATTTTTTATGGCAATGCGACATAAACGAGGTGCTGGATTTCATTGATGAAGATAAGGCGGTCAGCTGCGTACAGCACTCGTATCAAGAGTGCAGGTCTTCCACTAAGATGGATGGACTAAAGCAAGAATGGTATCCGAGAAAGAATTGGTCTAGTTTGATGGTGTTTAATTGTTCTCATAATCATTGTAGTCTCCTAGACTTAAAAGCAGTCAATAATCAGACTCCTAAATATCTGCATAGAATGAGCTGGACGGAAACCCCATTAATAGGAAGTATTCCTTTGGAATATAATTATCTAGTTGGTTACTATGATAGTATAGATAGCCCGAAAGCTTTTCATTTTACTGATGGGGGTCCTTGGCACAAAGATTACGTGGGGGTTGAATACGGAGAAAAATGGACGGAGTATCTGACTGATTCTGAAACCGAGGATTTAAATCAATATCTTTTGTGAAGAAAAATCAAAATCGTCGACCGAGCGGAAGTCGACGACTGTAGTATTCTTCATATTTTCATAGCGCAGAAAGCCTTCAGCCTTGGGTACTATCTTGTAATTTTCACTTAGATTTCCCGCAAAATGTCCGAAAGCGCTTATAGAAGTGATCAATATGTCTGCTCTTACCATGTGGTCAAAATCATCCCTCCAATCTTCATCTAGATGGAGCTGGTAGTTATATGGTTGAGGATAAGCCCATATTCCTTTTTCTTTATTTTCGTTTAAATACGTATTTCCTAAATCAAAATCCCATCTTTCGTCTTTAGCTTGAGTGTATATATGAAACATCACTTTTTTGCCGAATTTTTTATATATTGATTGCATTATCGTTTCGTAGTAAGCGTCAGACAGAAGCCTGCGGCGATTACATTTCCACATTTTATGAAAAAGATCTCCCCTTCTTAGGTGAATGGCTACATTAATATAATTGGGATCAAAATGATTTTCGATAGGGTCATTTTTTCTGGCTTGTTTATATTTTTCGACGAACCAATCTTTCATAGTTGTAAAATCGTAATCCACCCATTTTGCTCTTTTGATGCGCTTTTCGTACCCAGACAGGGAAAATAAAATTTTGTTTTCTGAATTTTTTTTAATTTTTTGTTTTGTTCTGCGATCGTAATATCTCAAGCCATTGTGTACGGATCCTCCCCCATACCAAATGTCCCCTTTACTCAGGACGCAGCCCCTTTTGGTATCTTCTGTAAGAGGATAAAGATCCACCGCTGGCAACTTTACGCGCCTTAAGGATTCTGTGTCCAAATCATTTATGTGGGTTTCTCCTTCGGAGAACCTGAAGAATTCTTCTACGTGGCTATAAAATTTTTCTTCATGAAAGACGTAAGCCAAATCATTTTTTAAGGCAACCTTGAGGCCATAATTAAAAGACCCCATTTGATGACCGAGGCCGAAGTTTCTTTTATCATAATCAATTAAATATCTTTCTTTCATATACCCTTAAACATTTTTACTTGACCTAATATTCTGGAAACATTTTCGCATGTGATCTTTGGGGTTTGAATCGTTTTTGGGTAGTTTAATTCATTATCTATCCTTACGCCGTCTATATTCCATTCGGGCTTTACGAAGTCTTCTACGAAGTCAAACCAGCCTTTTGTTTTTAGTAGATTATAGTAGAAGTCTGTTTCTTCTTCTTCGGCCTCTACTACCACGCTGTAGCCTAATTCATATTTTGCTTCCATCGTCAAAAACCTGAAGTACAGGCCTTCGTTACATGTCAGTTCAGAGATAACGATTAAGTTCATTTAAATGAATTACACGCCATCAGAGGTGTAAATTAATAAAATGGCTTACCTTAACGCCAATATACCTGCGATAGAATGCATGGTTCGCGGCAGCTACATGAGAAACCAAGAAGACCAGCATGATGTTTTTTACGAGTGTTTAATTTTTGGAGTGAGTAGTATACCCGGACAAGTCCCTTTGTTTAATTTTCTTTGCGAAGACGGCGGGGTATGGTGGCATGCGCCGATTAGCGCGTTTGCGCACAAAAAAGTAGAAGAACAGGATTTACATGATCTCTGTTTGTGGGACTCGTTTAGTTATCACATTGCAGTTACTGAATTTGACGCTTTTAAAAATTCTAAAATGATGTTTCTAGATAGGCATAAGAACAAGCACTATGGTACATATTTATTTACTTTTGATTGGGCCCATCCTGACTCAAATATTTTAAATACGGGATTTAGCGAAAAACCTGATCAGCATAAGTGTGGGCACGTTATCCAATTAGACAATGGAAATTATGCAATGCAGCCGAACAATAGAATAAGAGTATTTGACCCCAGCTTCGCGGTCAAAGCCGACCAGCCTTTCCTTCTTGAAAGAAAAATCAACGAAAAAACATGGACTGTCGAGGATACCCCGAAGTGGATGACTGAAGACAGTTTGAACTATCATTATAAATTTGTAAAAAATAAAAATGAAAAATGAAAATTCATTTTGCCAACGTATACGGCTGTACAGTCGATAATTTTATAACTCACTCTGTCCCTTACGCCATAGTAGAAGATGGAGAAGAAGAGCTCGCCCTTTCTGGAGGCTGGTATAGGTTATACTGGGACAAGCAAAGAGAAGACCAACAAGTCTGGGGTCAAGCCAGAGAAGCTAGAATAGTCATGTCGGATTTCAAATGGAACAGGACGCCCAGAAAAATTTTACGGAAGAATAAGGGTAAGTTGACCTACAGGGTAGCCCGCATGAAGGATCTTTCTCAAGGGGAGGTTTTTTCTCTGAAAATTATATTCTATAAGTATCTTCACGCCAGAAGGTTTGCGGAGGGCGCAGACTTAGAGGTGGTAGAGGGATACCAAGAGCACTTTGATCAATATGTCGGTTCCCCCAGAGAGAACAGGAGGGTTTTTACGTATTTTTATGAAGGAAAGTTGATTGCTTTTTCTTGCTTTGAAGAGTATCCTCGCGCTTACTTCGGGTCGCAGTTCGCTTGGGACTTCAAGAATCCCGAGCTTTCTTTAGGCCTCCTTCAAGTAAACCTTTTGTGTTCTTTGGCCCGAAAAGAAAATAAGGATTATGTTTATTTGGGCTTGGCTTATGGGCGCATATGCTCTTATAAGTCTAGATTTAAGGGCTTTGAGTTTTGGACGGGGAGGGAATGGTCTCAAGATAAAAACAGGTATTTAGAACTCCTCGAGAGAGATGACAAAGTGAAGGATCTAGATGACTTAGAAAAGATTCAAGACTCTATGTACGAAGAAATATGAAAAATAAGATTTTAAATATTTTAAAAGACAATACCTATTGTAGACTTCAACCCTCTCCGATTCATGGCATTGGCGTGTTTGCTATAAAAGATATACCTGATGGCGTCAACCCTTTTAGCGATAGTCTTTTCACTGATGATATATTAATAAAGCACGAAGAGTTAGAAGGTCTAGACGGGGAGGTGAAAGATCTAGTTTATGCTCTTTATATGAGCGACAAAAACGGTGTTTATTTTCAGGTTAAAGACGAACAGCCCGTTACCCCAAATCGAACTGATTTTCATTATTACGTTAATCACTCAGAAGATCCTAATGTCAGATGGTTTGAAGACTGTTATTGCTATAGAACAATAAAAATTGTAAAGAAAGGTAAAGAGCTTTTTTTAAATTATAATGAATATTATGAAGAGGTGTAATATAACGAGTGACCAGTTGTATAAAATCAGGAGTACGGCGTTTGTCTAGAGCAGCAGAGAAGTTGGGGAAGACTATAGTAGTGACCCCCAACAGAGTGCAAGAGTCAATGGCCGTGGTGCAAAACGAAAAGAAAGGGAAAGTAGTTGTGCTATTCGATGTTTCTTCGGTTTCTCCCGATGAGCCCGTCAAGTCTTTTGTCATAGATCCGGCTCAGTACGTATGGGCGGACGATGAAGGATTTTCTTTACAAGACATGTACGAAAAGCTGGGAGATAGAGTATTCATTGAAATACCTTTCGTCGGAGTGCTGGCGTATCTTCTTTGTGACTCTAATATAATTTAGAAAACCCGCGTTTAAATATTACTATTAATTATGAGGGTGAAGAAGGAAAAATGCTATCTTGTTGTCTCTAAAAAGAACTCCTACATTCAAGGAGCTTTCCCCTATTCCGAAGAAGGCAAAGCAAAGGCCGAAGAATATCTAAAAAAAATCAACGATAAAGAAGAATTCAAGATAAAAGAAGGTTGATTTACGGGCTCCCTTGCCTTATCATAAAGGTATGAATATGGAAAAAGAAGCTTCTTATCTAGACGAGCAGGCCAAATTGTATCAAAAAACGATTGACTTTTGGACAGGGCGAATCGAGAAACTAGTAATTATCAAGGATGAATTATCTGACGAAGAGGAGGATTCACCCTCCAATTTAGAAATCGACGATGCCTTGGCCGAGGCTTTAATTCGCTTGGACTATGAGAAGTATTACGTCGCCGTGTTCGAGAGGAGGCTTCGCGTTTTTTTGAAGAAGAAAAAACAAGGCCAGTAATGGATTTATTGATCTGCGAATACGAATTACCCCTTCCGGAAGAGCTTTCTTCTCTCCCAGAGCCTCCTGACTGGCAGGAATTTGAATTTCACACTTTTTCTTTTAAAGGTTATTTGGATGATCCGTTTGTTTTCGAGAAGTATACCATTTCTGAAGATGGTCAGATTTATAAGGACAAAATAGACAGGCAGTTTGTTACAGGCGAGAGCGGCCTGAT
>Ga0310345_10000938_pt1 | contig 35675 bp, 17 predicted proteins | sample HC15DNA20500_MG_FD_204667 | JGI IMG/M metagenome (GOLD analysis project Ga0310345, IMG submission 204667) | Marine microbial communities from station ALOHA, North Pacific Subtropical Gyre - HC15-DNA-20-500_MG | ecosystem: Environmental > Aquatic > Marine > Oceanic | place: Pacific Ocean: North... | reverse complement strand
GATGAGTCGCGATCAAGGAAAAATTCATCTTCATATGATGCAAGACATAAACTAACAACGTTAGTTGGTGTAAATCCAAAATCATCACAAATCTCATCTCTATATGTACTACATTTTTTAACAAAATAATCTGAAGGGACAATATCTAGCAAATGTGAAATTAATGCTTTTGTAGTATCTAATATATATCCATGTTCATGTTTCATATTTAAAAATCCATTAGTATAATTACTGTATCTTACTCCTATCGTACTATCAGTAATACCTAGTCCCATTGATAGATTAAAAAGTACTTCCGTAATTGCTGGATGTTCAAAATTAAATTTCATATTTTCCGTATACGGAAAAAGACTACAATCAACAACAACAGGTACACCCAATAACTGTGCTTGATTAAGAATACCATCATACATTAAAATATGATCACCAGCCGGATAAAATGGTAAACTTATAAGTACCCAATCACCTTCATCTAAATCATAATATTTGCCATTATCATTATCAATATATAATCGTTGACTAGTGCCACCTCTTGAATCACGAGATGTTTCCAGCTCGGCAAAATGCTTCGGCAAAAAAATAGAATTATCTAAATGAAACGGTATATATTCTCCATGCAAATGTCGAAGCCTAAGAGATTGATATCGAATAAATGACTCACTTAGTCCATCAAAGACTGATGGAATAATAGCGGCCTTATTGATAAATCTTGTTAATCCTGAGTTTTCTATTTGTGGATTATGTTCAATCCAATCATGAATGTTACTACTAAGCTCATCATATTTAATCCTTTCATCTACCATTGGCAGTAATCGTTGCCATGAAGATTGTAACTCGAGTTCTATTGCTGGATCAACAATTATATCTAAAAAACGAGGCCAAGAGTCAGCGGAGTTCGAGTCTGTATATAATCTACGAAACATAATTCCATTATATTTCTCAATGTCAATTGATGTCATAGTCATAAGTCTTATGTGCCTGCATATGGTTTGGTTTTAATTCAAAACCTCTTGTTGAACAAGTATCAATACAAGTATAATAAGCATCAATTTTACCTAATCCGTGCTCTTTTTCATTAGTAATACTATTTAATATATCTGATGAAAATGGTTCTTTAGACATAATTTCATCAATTGAATAATGATATAAATTATTAAAATTCTTCTCATAGATTGAAAATTTTGATTCTTGCAATTCTTTCCTTTTGGGATTTCTCAATGAATCAAATGCAATATAACAACAAGGCCAAACAGTGCCATCATAACTAATATAAATTTTACTATCATTATGCCATATACAATCAATATTATACGGCATAGAAAAACTATTCTCTTCTAATCTCTCATTAAAATCTTCTAACATTTCTTCAACTGGGCGAACTTTCACATAATAACTAGTTGTATGCTGTTGTTTTATATTATACCAAGGTTTATCATTAGTGCCAGTGGATGAAAATTTTAAATTATCCAAAAACGAATCTCGATTATTACGAATAATAACAGATGAAAATCCCATTTCATTAGCTAACATTTTTATATCATCTACTTGATGTTTATTCCATGGAAAAATAATAAACTGCCATGTTGCACTACCACCTGCACCTATAAATGCTTTAGCATTTTCCATTATTTTATCCCATTTTGCTCCAACACGATATAAATGATTTGTATCTCGCAACCCGTCAACACTAAAATTAACCGAATGTCCATTAAACTGTTTCAATATTGTTGCTAATTTTACAAAATAATCTGGTGTTCGTAAACTTGCATTTGTATGAAAAGTTATACGAAGTGACGGTTTTATTTCTAATACTTCATTAAGAAGTTCAAGCAACCACGGATAAGATAATGGGTCATCAACTAATCCAGCAAACTCAATATTTGTTAACCAAGCACTAGCTTTATTTTTTACAAAATCAAGTAAAACTTGTTTATCTAAAAACTGATTCTTAGTAACGATCGGATTCAAACTAAACTTATCATCGTCAAAATGTGTTCTATTACAACCTGGGCATAACAGATTACAATTTGTACTTAACGCAATTTGAACCCCAGTATAATTAGGTGAATATTGATTACTCATCTAACAACCTAGCCATTTCAGGAAATGTTTTACAAAAATCTGTACCACGCAATTTATCAAGTTTAGTAATGTATTCTCTAAATTCTACCATACGCTGCGACCAATCTTCCGCTTTCATAAAACTAACCATACCACGTAAACGACTCACACCATAACTTGCAGTACGCCACTGGTCTTGTGTAACTTTTCCTTTATACCAACTAGGAACACCTTTTTCCCAATTTTCTTCCCACCATGGAATAAATTCTTCATACTTACGTTCAACTTCATCTTTAAACCAAGCAGGTAATATCTTAACATTAAGATGCGGTGGATGATACACAAAATGATAGTTAATGCCGCCTGCACCAAAGGGCCACATATTAATTTTCTTAAAACCATATTCAAGTTTCCATTTTAGAAAATCTGGTATGTAATGTATGTTTAATGCCTGAACTGCACAAGCAATTGTTACTTCAGTATTGTCTCCTGTTTCGGTGTCTAAAATATTAAACACTTCTTCGTTCCTTTCCCATTTACTTGGAAACCTAACGTAATCATTGCGTTCGCCAATGTCATCAACACTATAATGAAACCTTACTAATTTAAAATGACTCCATAAGTCAAATAAATCATCTCGCCATTCAACACCATTACTGTTGTATCGTATTTCCATCTGATCAGCATAACCCATTTCAATAACACGTTCTAATAATGTGTAGTGTTCATCAATAATTAATGGCTCGCCTCCGGCAAAATATAATTGTCGCATATGCGGTATTTGTTCATATAACTGTTCCCAAAACACAGGATTAGTTTTATGCCAATTATAAGAAGCATGATTAGTCTTTCCTTTATTTTCCCACATCATTGTTTGTTTTAATGTTTCATTTTCAATCTGTGGGTATAGTGTGTTCCAATCTTTAACCCACAATGAACTATCATGTGGTGAACACATTACACATTTAAGATTACATTTAGTACCAAACCGCATATCAATATAACGAACTTTAGGAGGAGTACTGCCGTCGGCTTCGGTCTCTGCAAGTAGTTCATCTACGTCAACTCGTTTTGCCCAATAGTCAGTTTCCCACATGCGTTTACTATTATGACCAGCATCTTCTTCTTTATAACATTTTAGGCACGATGGTGGCTTCTCACCGTTAAGCATTTGCAGTCGGGTATTTTTCATGTAGTCATTATTCCAACTACTTAAAAAATCACTATGATTTAAATTAGCAGGCTTACCATCAGCACCTTTAAGGATGCCGACTTCGCCTCCAAATTCTCTATCATTGGTTGGGCCAACACTTGAGGCATTTGCTGTACAGCAAACTCTCATATGCCCATTAGGACGGGTACTTAAATGCACCCATGGAAGAATACAAAATGTATCCGAAGGATATTTGCTCATAGTAATATTTAGTGTTATCTAAATTGCTCAGCAAACGGATCGAACTCTGTACCGCACTTCTGAGAACAAACGCCCAATTTCCCTTCAGATAAACTACTTAATGACCAACTATTTTTAATATCTTGCAACAAACCACTACTATTAATAACATCTTCAAGCCTGTTATTAACAACATTAATTCCTTCTTTACCACCGGCTCTATTAATAAAATCCCAAACTTGTTCAACTGTTGGATCATTATGCCACCATTTATACATACGACCAGCTGTCCAACAACAAGGCATTAGCAACCCTTCAGCAGTTATAAAAATATTTTTTTCTACTCCGGCAACTTTACAATCTACCTGACATGTATCATAATAATCCATCATACTACCATATTGTTTTACTAACTGATTCTCTTTTTCAGTTGCCTTGTTTAAAAATTTTTCTTCTTTGGGTTTTTTAAGAGTTTGAGTTTCAGCACCTTTACGATTTACTGCTTGATGCTTATCCTTTCCTTTAAATGTTGCACTACTAAAGAAACGTCCAGTTTTCTTTTTCATAAATTTTTCAAAACCCATTACAGCTGCTAATTTTTCTGCTTTATCAACTTGATGTTCATTATGTTCAAAAATAATATAATCCCAACGTGCCCTACCTCCTGCACGAATAAATGCTCTCATACTACGTTCAACAATTTCCCAATTAACATTTTGCCTATACAAATGGTTAGTATCTTTTAATCCATCAACACTAAAAATAACTGCACCCATCCGTCCAAAAATTTTAGCAAGTTGTTCCCACCATTCTTCTTTTTGTGCGCCAGCATTAGTATTCATGCTTAGCCACATGGTAGGATTATGTTCTCTAAAGTATGCAAATACTTCCAATGTATCCTTAGCAACAATTGGATCTCCCAAGTTGCCACACATATACATTGTTTTTAATTGTTTAATGAACGGAACACTAAAAATCTTTTTGCAATCTTCTAATGATAACTCAGCATCAGTCATGTGTTGATTTTCATCACCACCATTTTGATTACGATCACACATAGGACACGCCGCCTGACAGCGTTGTGTAATTTCTAAATGTACTGTCCTTATATCATCATAAGAATACATTATCGATATCCAATTACCATAAGCCTATTATATCTATCAAGATTTAAAACACCTGAATAAAGTTCTTGTGCCATTGGACAACTATTTTTAAACTCCTCAAGTGTTTGAGAACAATTAATATGGTCATCAATTGAATCATCATCATTTGTCTGTAATACTACTAACTTACCTGCAGGTATTTTACTATACCAATTATCAAAATTTTCTATATGTTCACAACTTGTATTAATAATTGTGTCTGGCGTATCAGTTAATTCTTGCGGTTCGAGATCATATCTATGTGTTATATAAGTATGCTCCTCGGCATAGTTAATATTATTAATATCGGCTGTTTGTGCTTTAAATTTCCATCCATCTAACACATATGGTCTATTAATTGCATCTGCAATTTGCCAACAATTCTCATCACTATCAAATGATCTAATTTTTTCAATATTAAGAGTTGATTCAAACAAAAGAGATGCTAATGTTGCATACCAACCAGCACATATAAACACAGTTCCAAGCTCTGGTTCTAAACCTACTAATTCACTAATAAGCCATTTTTTACTTAAAATTTGTCCACGAGAAAATGCATCTTCCAAATTTGATTCAGGAAAATGTTTTAATGCTTTTGGTAATGTATCAAATAAATGCGGAACATCATCCTCATTGTCAGTAAATATACTGACCAAATTACGTATCTCTTTATTAACTACAGCTTGCCGTAATGAATTCATTTCTCGGTTCTCAGAATCAATTCGAGCTAACACTCTAAAAATTGAATACACATTATCTTCAAGAATAGCTTTCCGTAAATCTTCAACTGGCATCGATAACGGAAGTTGCTCAACCTCCTGAAAATATAACAACACACGAAAAAGTGAATGTATATTATCTTCAACAATTCCTCTACGCAAATCATCAAGTATTTCAGTGTGCTCAACAATATCTGCTACTAAAGGAAGTAATCTAAAAAAGGCATGTAAATTATCTTCTAAAGATGCTTGCCGAACAAGAATAGATATATTAAGCAAATCAGTATTCTCCTCTGAAAGACTAATTCTATGTTCAATTAATCTAAACAAAGAATGCAAATTATCTTCAACTATTGCTTTTCGTAAATCTTCAACAGGTAGAGTATCTTCATTCTCAATCAGCCTAAACAATGAACGTAAATTATCTTCAACAATTGCTTTCCGTAAATCTTCCAACGGTATATCTAAATTATTATGAGTTTTACGAAAATGTTCTAACAACCTAAATAATGAATGTAAGTTTTCTTCTATAATAGTTTTACGAATATCATCCAAGTCAGCATCTTTATGCTCTTCAAAAATTCTAAATACAGCATTTAAATTTTTCTCTGTCATTGCTTTACGCAAATTGTCTATAGCCGGGCCTAACCCGGGATAATTGTACAGGCCAAGGTGTTCAAACACACGAAATATAGATCGATGATTTTTCTCTGTAATTGCTTTTCGTAGATCATCTAAGTTTTCCGATGATTCATATTGATCAAATACACGGAATATTGATCGATAATTTTTCTCTGTAATTGCTTTTCGTAGATCATCATCTTCAGTAGTTGCTCCAAGATGATCCATTAATCTAAAAACCGAACGATGATTTTTCTCTGTAATTGCTTTCCGTAAATCATCAACTGATGTAATACCAATATATTCAAAAATTCTAAAAACAGACCGAGGATTTTTTTCATTCAATACTTTACGTAGTTCATCAATAAGTCCAGTACCTAATGACCCTTGAGCAGTAAAAAACAAAAAAACTCTAAACATAGCATGTGGGTTTTTTTCCATTACAGACTTTCTTAAATCATCAACTTCATCCTTATCCATTGAAACACTAGTAGCAATTCTAAAAATACTACTAAGATCCTCATCAATAATTGTCCGCCTTAAATCGCTTAATACAGGTATCTTGTCACTGTATAACATTTCATATCTATCTAATATTTCATGTACTTCCATAAGAAATCACCTCTTTTATATTATACGAAATAAAACCAAAAATGTCAACATCAACAATAGAGTTTATATTGTTCTTGCAACCAATCTCTATCATTAATTTTATCAAGGGCTTCGGTGTTACCTTTATGCATTTCGCCATAAGTTCTTCCAGCTTTAGCACCAGTTATAGCCCATTCACCGTTTTCTCGATCTGCACCTTTAGTACACCATACATTTAACCATTCTACAATACGCGGATCATTTTCACTACTATAATATCCTTCAGGATCTTTAATAACCCTCGAAGCAAGTTTTGTACATTCTCTAAAGCCACTTTTAAATGCTGAAAATGGATCTGAATTAATATATGTTGAATTACTTATTTCTTCCATTGCTTTAAACTTACCAGCAACACTAGTAGTAAAATCGATATGCCAATCTGTTGCATTACGAACTGGCTCAGTTGGGAATAATTTTACTCCACCATACCCATACACAAGATCATTTACAGAATTTTTACAACGCCATACATGTATACAATCTGTCTGTTTTACACTACTCCAATAGAATTTATCATCTTGCGGTGTATACGAAAAATCAAAACCCTCTTCCAATATAGCATCAGCATCGACAACATAAAACATACTTGTAAGAGATTGTCTTGCACATTCTTTGTGCCCATAAAAAATTCCCTTAACTCCGGACACTCTCTTTGCCCATGGAAATTTTTTACAAAGTGCTTGATATGTCTCATCTGCAAACGGTTCATAATAACTTAAATGAAAAATTTCTAACATAATTCTTTACACCTCTCATAAAATTTAACATACTCTGGAAATGTTTTTAAAAAATTTGTTCCTTTTCGGCGATCATACTCATTAACATATTTTACAAAATCAATACGATCAATTGGAACATTATTTTTTACTTGAAACCAATTTAAAATCCGGGACATCATCTCCATTTCAGATCCTACAAATCCAGATGTTTGATCATCCTCTAAATGATTTCTCATATAACTAACACTTTCAGCAATATATTTTTCAAACGAATCATCTAACATTTTAATAGATAAAAATTCTGGGTGACGAAGATACGGAATACTTACCATTAATTGAGGATAATCATTATGATTTTCATCAATTATTAACTCCTTTCTCTTTTTATATATTGTCTTTAAAAAATCTGTAAAACTTGTTACACTTAACGCATTATATGTACACATAAAAGCAATATAAAGTCTAGGCACTTCCTCTAACAGCCTATCAATATTATTCCAGAACTGTTCATAATTTAAACCATACCGAATATATTCAGCACGTTGATAAGTTGCTTCAACACTAGTAAAGACTGAAACAACATCTAACTCTTCTGAAATAGGTTTTATAAGTTTAATAAAATCATCAAAGTTTTTATCTGGCACACACATATTTGTGTTTATTGCTAGCTCAAGTTCTTTTCGTGGATTTTTATTAATCTCTTCTAAAACCTTAAAAGTATTTTTGTTTAATAATGGCTCACCGCCGGTAATTCTAAATGTATGTAATGAGTTATATAAGTCAGGCCACCATTTCCAAAATGCTTCAACATATGGATTATGTTCTCTTTCAAGTATTGGAGTTTTATCTTGATGTGTTAAATGATCTAAACTACCAAATTTTCTACTTGTTGGATATGGGCCGTATTGTTTTGATTCTTCATACCATTGACTGCTAATGTTAGGATAACAATACATACATTTAAAATTACAAACATTACCGAAACTAACTTCAAGATATCTCGGATTAGGATTAGCATCATATGAACCATTTACAATCTCATCAAACATAGGCTCAGACCACGTTGCGGCACTTTTAAAATGCCTATCACTAAAATTCTCACCAGGACTATCTTCTACATTCCAGCAATACTGACATTCTTTAGGGCGTTTTCCATTTAACATTTCTCTACGCCGGGCTTTCTTAAAATTTGTATTATGTAAAGCTGTAGGATTATTAACTAATTCCTCTAATGGTACTTTATGTGTTCCTGGGTGATGACAACTATGTGTATGCCCATTTTGTAAATGTATAGTTACTTGCGACCATTTAGCCAAACAAAGACTACTGCTAACTCGATTTAGTTTTTTTTTAATATCAGTTACATTATTAAAAAAGGCATCGTTCATTTAGAACCTACACGCGGAGGATTTACATAAACTTTCTTAAAAAATGCTGATGCTTGGGCATTTAACTCACCGAGCTGCATACCTAATTTACCTCTCAACTCATCCCCAAGTTCTTCAATCTTTAAATGAATATTATCATCGCCAACAAGTGGCCCAACTTCTGTATTAAAAAACTCTCGAAACCAATCATAATCTCTTATATTATGATGATTAAAATGTGGATCTAAATTAGTAAGTTTACAACCAAGACGTGTGCCATATACTGACCACTGACCGTTTTCAACATCGGCACCAATTGTTGCCCATATAAGCAATCTTTTGTAATTTTTATGCCAAATCATCCTTTCAAATTCACCAGGTTCGGGTCTTACTTTCTGGCCTTCTGCTAATGACATTTTTACACCCTCACGGAAACCTGCACGGAATGCTTGATACGGATTACCATTAGGGTAATTAATACAATAAATATCATTCATCTGTTGGTAATCTAAATCCCAACAAAAATCAATAGCGGCAGTTTCATTTTCTGCAGCTTCGTGTGTTTTCATTGTAAGTGTAGGTTGTTTAGGCCAAAGTTTTATTCCACCGTTGCCATACACTAACCCATTGATAATATTCTTACTGCTCCAACTCCAAATAGATCTTTCATTTACTTCTGGATCTATCTCTAATGTTGTATCCCAAAACTTTTCGTCAACAATATTATCGCCGTCGATAGTAATAAAACGATCTGTTTTACTTGCAGTTGCCGCGGCTTTATGAGCACTATCAAATCCTTTGACACCATGTACTCGTTGTGCCCATGGTATTTTATTAACTAAATCAGCATAATTTTTTTCAGCGTTCGGCTCGTCAAAACTAATATAAAAAACATCAAACTCACTTAAATTACGTTCTGCCATTATACCTCCTCATACAAATAATTTTCATAGATTCTTTTTGTAAAAACACTAACATTATTTAAGGTTTCTGTATAATTGGTTATTACATTATTTTGAAATATATCTTCTACATTGACTGAAACATGCTTTCTCAGCATATGCGGATCATCTTTTTTTGTAAAATAAAAATGCAATTTTACTATACCATTTACAATAAGTTGCGAAGTGTTCTCAGTAGCATTTTTTATATTATCACTTAAAAAGAATGTCAAAATCTTTTCCCTTTTATTATTCCGTATCTTAATATCATATACATCATTATTAGAAGGTACTTTATACAATAAATTATCAATTGTCCTTACAACAATCTCATGTGATTCCTTTTTAGAAAGTATAATTTTACCAGTTTTTCTATCCTCAACAACAACATAATCACTCAGCCTTTTTTTCCCAGTAACAAAACCTTCAACTTCTCCTCTTGAAAAAATAGCCCACCGATGATGAGAAGTTGCATCTTTATTGCCTGACACTGAAACTAATTCATTTTTACTGTTAAAATAAACGTAAAATTTAACTACTCTTTCCATATGCATCCTCTAACTTTTTAACAATATCATCCGTTAACCATTCTTTAACATGATAATGAAATGGATAAAAAATTTGATAATTACCAATTTTAAGTTTACAATCATCTGTAAAATATGAAGGAAAATATTTTGTCCAATTCTCATCTGTTAATGCATTATTAACATTTTGCATACGAGTTTTCATATGAACAAAAGACGGAATTGCTAAATTACTTGTGCATTCATTTTCAATTCCAAGTATTTTAATTGCAAGAGCATATGCTACATCGGCACTTAACCATGTCGGTCGTGAAGCATCTAAATGTTTTGCATAATAAACTTCCCAATTTTGCATAATTTCCTGCACTAATTTTACTAGATCCCAAGTAATTTTTTCATTACGAAAATACATAAATGCTGTATAGATATTTGGCAACTTATTATTAACAAATGTTTTTCTATAATAATTATCTAATGCTATTTCATTTCTATATGTCCTAACACACGTTGTTGCCCACACCGGTTTTCTATGTAATATTTCCCACCAATAACTATAATCATTTAAAAAAAGCATATCAGCATCTAATATAACTGTTTCGTTATACGGAGTACAATGAATATACTTCCATTTATTATTAACTTTCCATTCTGCATTTTCTGCATCATCGCCCCATGGAAGTTCGACAATATGATCAAATACCCATCGTTGTTTGCCTGTAACTAAATGTTCTTCTGATCCAGGTAATGCAATACTAACATTGTTAACTTCCGTTTGCGTAACTTTAATACTCAATGCAAGAGCATAAGCCATACGTATATAATCATACTTTTTATTATTTTGAGTTATAATAAAATAACCTTTTCTCGTATCACTCATTGATACCACTCTGCTATGCTATCATGATTTTCTAATATAGTTTTCTTATTAAGAAAATGCACATTTGTATTTTTTATAGAATTAACTACAAACTCATTCTTTTCAGGTTTAGTTATTAAAACTTTAACTTGATTAACAGAAGGAAAACTAATAATTTGATCTTCTGGTTTTGCAGTAACTATCTTATTAACTGGTAACGGCAAAATATCCGATACTCCCTCATTGAAACCATTTAACATATGTAAACTTATACTAGCTGCATAATCATTTCTATACAACCCACCTGACAAATTATACAACTGCCTATAATACAAATAGTTCTCAGATACATGTTTCATAATATTAAAAAAATATTTTGGCAACTTGGTTTTTTTAAAATAAATTGCTGTAGCCCATGCCATTGTAATACCGGATTCATCAACTCGTTTATTTTCAATAAACTCACCTGCAAACAAAGGTACAATATCTGTATTAATCATTAATTCACTTTTATTACCCCATACTGCATTCAACCGATCATTCATTATTAAATAATCTGCATCAAGTACTAAAGTTTCGTCAAATGGTGATAACTCAAAAGAATTCCATCGTAACCCATTATTAAAAGATAATACCTGATTGAAATCTTTATAATGTCTTTTACCTATTGCTACATCAGTGCCTGCATCAGTAATAATATGCACCGGAACATCCATATTATACTTTATCATTAACGCATTTAATTTAGCAATTTTTTCATAGTCTATTTGTTCATTATTGAAAGCAAATATTAATACGCCTTTAGACATCAGCTAATTTTTCCAAATCTTTTTCGTCTTTTATTTTTATCCAATCATTCCAATAATCATAAACAACTTCAATATATGAAGATAACAAAAAATTTTTAAACTCTTGTAAATCATCAATCATAACTGGGGTATCATTTACATCAAGGATTGGTAACTTACTATGTCCAGAATTAATTAGATCTCCAATGAATGCAATAAAACCAGGTTCGGCTTTAAATATTCCGCCATTAATATAACAATTTAATCTTTCTTCTGTTTGCACTTTAAGCAAATGTTTTTGGTTCATTAATGCTATTCTAAAATTAGCAAACTCATATGCTTTATCAATATCGGTAGTCATAAGAACCCCCTAGTAATATTACTTATCTAGGGGACTCAAATTATAAATTTATAAATTTATATTACGATTGCGTATACGAACCAGCACTGTATGAAGGTGCATCGCTATTAACGTATGTACCTGTTGCACGTTTCTCTGAAACATTTGATGCTAATGTACCATCAACATAATCTTCAAAAGCATTCGCATGTCCATCAGTAAACGTAATGGTCCATGTATAAACTGTTTTAGCGGCATTACATGAGCATTCAATTTTATAGTTATTTGAAGCATATGCACCTGAATCAGCTTGATTGAATATAACATGCGTAGTACTAACTGCCGCAACAATATCATCAAAGCTTTTGCCTGCTGTTCCACCACTTCCACTTTGTGCAGTAGATGCTACAGTCATAGTAACTGTTCCGACAGCAGTTAATAATGCTGTCCAATTACTATTTTGTGTATGTCCACTACCGCCTGTGCGAGATGCACTAATAATCATCGCGCCACCTTGGTTGTAAAAATGCCTTGCGGCATCATAACTTGCAAAAGTTTGTGTAAAACTATGAACAGTTGATGCACTCCAATTTGCAGTGCCACTTTTGTCATTGCGAGCTGTTGTTGTCAAATTTGAGGCATCGACGTTTCCCTTGTTAGCAACAACGGTTGCAATATCCGCTGCCAAGTTACCGTCAACACCAATTGATCCGCCTGCACTGTAAGCATCAGCAGTTACGCTACCCCCAATACTTATAGTTGAACCTTGATGTCCTGCACAACGATGAATCATCATATAAAGATTATTCCATTGTGCAGCTGTGATACCAGTCCCAGCCGAAACAGCAGCTTGGAGCATAGTTTCACCATATCCGAAAATCAACGCCCCGGGAGCTACACTTCCCGAATTAGTGTCTCCAAAAATATCTTCAACACTTGTACGGAATGTATTAAAATCAGCTGCTAGGATCGTATTACCGGAAGAGTAAGCCATATTTCTTCTCCTTTCGTCACTCGATCACGTACTATGTGGCTAGTACGATTAACCCGTTTATTATAGTGTCTGAGTCTCCACACATAATAATCTTGCCACAATTGTATTTATTGTATTTTAAACACAAAGTAAAAAAGCAGGACAATTGTCCTGCTTTTTACTCGGTAAGGTTATAAACTACTATGACTTTGCGAGGATATAAGCCTCTACAATGCCAATTTCGTCATTGTCTTTATTATCTAAAGCACGGCCAATCACTCCTAACATAAATGTTGAATGATCACCATTCTCAGTACAATGTTTAATAAAATCTTTCGGAAGTGCTTGCGCTACTCCTGGGATTTCACTACTAATTAAACGATCTCCTTTATTAACTTTTCCTATTACACTAACTGGCACACGACCACATAGTGCAATATAAGGATGTGTATTTGAAGTTCCAGCAGCTGAATTCATTCTGTATGCTGGATCTGTTGATACTACACCAAAAATGTTAGTAGAACAAAAAGTTGATGTTACGGTTACTTCATTAACACCGCCTAATTCAACAACTGTTCCTGCTTCCATGGTTTCGTCTGCATGAAATCGTTCTGCAATATCAGCATATTGTGCCGATGTTGCTTGTCCATATAGTATAGCACACTGCATATCTGCATCGGAATGAGTTGTTCCATCAGTTGATGTTGTAGATCTCCAACGATCAGAAGATTCATCCCAAACAAAATATGCATCTGTTGCACCACGTTCACCCTGTATACCAATGTATGATGCGGCAGCGCTACTATTATTTTTTGCTAATTGTATAATTGCATCTTCAACTACTAAATTTGTTGTATCAACGGTCGTAGTTGTACCGTTAATATTTAAATCACCATTAATAATAACATTATTACTAAATGTCTTATTACCAGCAACAGTTTGATCACCTGTTGTTAAAACAATACCTGACAACGAAACACCACCAATTTGTGATGCAGTGGTTGCTGTAGCAGCGTTACCAGTAATATCAATTGCATACGAACCTGCTAACCTTCCTGCAGGCACTGTGCCTGACGCAAGATTGCTTGCATTAGTATAATACGACGCTGGTTGACCACCTAAAGTTGTTGAATCTGTTGCTGTATCAGCATTACCTACTAACGCACCTGTAAATGATGCACTGTAAATATTAGCAAATCTTGCCGCACCCGAGCCAACAATATGTGTATTATCAGCATTAGGTGATGAATTACCTGCTGTGCTTATAAAAGCTGCCGCGGCAGTGTTTGTAAAGTTTGCATAATCTAGATAATAACTAGGTAATTGATTACCTAGTTTATCTGCATTCGAAGCATTATTAATTGTTGCATCAGTAAATGCAGTATTGATATTCATACCACGTGTTACTTTACTATTATTTGATAAATCTGAATCGGTGTCCATAGCACCAAATATTGCTGTAACTAACTCTTGTTCTCCCTGCCCGGATGGCTCCGTTGAGGAAAAATGAAATGTTTCTTGTGCAAAAACAGCTGCAACATTACTTGCTGTCAATGTTGAAGTTGGAGTTGCTGGATCTCTAATAACCATTGCTATTAAAGTTTTTGCAGTTGCATCTGTCGATGAAGTAAGATCAGCTCTTGATGTTACTTTAACGAACATTAATTCTGTACCATTTGCACCAGGAATTGATACGTTAGCATATGCAGCTCCGGAATATATTTGTAACTGTTTATTAACAGTATCATAAAACAAATCTCCCTCAGCTGACGTAGTCGGTGATGAACTACCAACCACTACTTGTAATCTTTCAAACGAATTTATATCGCCTGTAATTGAACAAACCTTTAATACATTTTCGCCCTTATCATACCATAGTTGACCTTTAAGCGGACTGGATGGCGCAGATGTTTTTGCAAAATTTTCCACCAAGTAAACGAAGTTACTTGCAATGATTTGACCATAACCACTATAATTCTTACCAAGTAATGATAGAGAAGTATTAGTATCGACTGTTCCTGGCGCTACATTCGTTAAAAAATTACCGTCGAATGTATTAATTGTGTAAGTCATAATTTTCTCTCTCTATTATTGCATCTGAATTCGGACTGTATATACAATCTCAATAATCCTATTCAATGATTTTTGTACTGGATGAAAAATAACATGTGTTAACATGTAACATTTTGAATTAAAATCCAACAATGTTGCGGGCAAAGTTGCCGTACCTGAAATTTCATTTCCAGTAGTAACATCTAAACTAAATAATCCCAACTCATCAAAAACAAAATCATCTGTAAAATCTGTGCTATTGTCAAATGATGATTGTGTGCTCGGCTCACCAAAATCTAAAGTACAAGTTACTTTAATATCTGTATAACTTGTAGTACTAGATAATATTTCAATTTTATTCTTTGTCGGTGTTGAATTCGATGATGCTAAATTATCAACAACCTTAAAATATTTTAATCCATACAAATTAGATGTTGGTGTACCTTCGTCGGGTGCTTCACTTACATTTGCCGCTTTGTAAGTAATTTTTCCTAAATTATTAACATTTGAACCGCCATTGCCAAAACCCATATAATGAATATCATAATTTGCTTTACCAGCAATTGATTGTGCTAAATGCTTAGCCATATTACCAAAATGAATAGCATTTCTTTTGTTTACTAATTCAACTGGCTTATTCTTATCAGTTACATCACGAATTAAAATATGCCCATCCATTCTGACACCACCAACTTCATCTGGCTTGGTATTTTTTGGTTCAACTTGTTTATCTTTCATCCCATAAACCTATGTTATAATTATTTATCTTAAATCTTTATAATAGTATATAACTTATGATAATGCACTTCCTGTTCTGTCTTTTAAAAATACTGCTTGAGCACTCAACGATGCATACAATCCATGTGTTGCATCAGGACTCCAAGTAGTTTCTGTATCATAAGTTAATATATTATTTTCTGTTCCACTGAATACTTTAGTATTGCTACTATGACTTTGTGCACCGGTTGTACCCGTGCCTCTACGACAACTTAATAACTTATTATTTGTAATATCAATATTAAAATATTCTATTCTTTCGTTACCAATAAACACTACTCCAGGTACCGGATGACCCGATATGTACGAATCAGCATTTGGTATTGGCAATAATTTAGCATTAGTTACAGGAATTTCAACTGTATCCCTACTAATTGCTGAACTAGTTGTTGTACTTGTTGCATCAGGCAATGCATAATATTTCGTCTCACCATCTGCATCATAATAAATTCTAAAACTAATTGGATCACCCGATCCTACAGTATCATTTGTCTGTACTGTAATCTGTAATCCTTCTTTTGGTGTAATCGGAACAAACTCTTCTGGCCATTGCTCCCATGTTGGCCGAACTAATCCTTTACTATCTCTATCTTGACGATCAGTTGAAACATTCGGAATACCATTATCATTAGATAATAATTCTTCAGTTTGATATGGTCCAGGCTCAGCACTGTAATTTGTTTTTTCAGGAGCACCATAATACTTTGGTCCAATTACATAAGGATAAACAGATTTTCCAAGTTCGTCTACTGTTACAAAATATGCATAAACTCCATCTGGGTATTCAGGTGTTACACAAATTCGACCATTGTGCTCATCAAGATCACCTAAACTTGCAACATATTCATAATCTTGAACATAATATCCATCATAGTTACCAGTTGGAACTTGTTCACTTCCAATAGCAGTCCTAGCACCAGACTTTAATCTATAACTAGATCTCATTAACCTAATTTCTCCAGTACCATTTATATTAGCAAAACTTTGAGGCCCATAAATTGGAACTCCATCAAAAGCATATCCTAATAACGGACTATGTGCATATGATTCATCTTTGTATATTTCTTTAGGATTATGGTAATAATAATATTGTCCAAGCGGACTTACATTTCCATTTGCACTATCTGTACCATAAAGATCTGGCTCTCGATTAACAAGATCATGATACCAAACCTTTTCACCTTCATGAGACCAATTAGAAACTGCATTATATAATATAACACCATTTCTAAATAATCCTGCAGGTGAATCATGCGGTAAACTTTCTTTATCTGTAGCACCCAGGACAGTTACAATTAATGGTATTTTCCAAAATGCATTTTGATGCAATACTTTAAAAGTATTATTTGCATTTGGGAAAGGACCATGCAAATGATCTGGGATACCACTTGCTGTTATATAAATATTCTTTTCACTATACTGAACTTTTTCAACACCGGTTTTAGCTTCTAAATTATAAAGATGCCATGGCGCTTTATCATTTGTTATATCCTGCTCACTACTATAATTTGGAAACTCAGAAAATATTTTATCAAGAGTACCACCAGAATCCCATGGACTTAATGAAACTTCTTTTTCACCTTGTTGCTCATGATAATCCCATGCTACACTATCCCATCCCCATTCTTGTGGTTCGGGTGTATCTTCTTCAAATGCTGTTAAATCAAATCGATTTGCATCATCAAGTTGAAGTTTTCGCGTATCATGAAATTCCGCCTCAATGCTTTTATTCATTGCTTCGTGTTTATTATTATAATCATTTATAAATGAATTAATCGTTATTTGTGCGGTACTTTTTTCTCCAGGTGAAGGATTACCGGCCGCAGATCGATAAACTTGATTAACATCGAAATCATATCTTTGAACTGCTTCAATAACTGTTAATGACAAATCTTCATGATAACCTTTTGCAATTGAATAATAAACATCTATGCCCATTAATTGATCATACGATATAGTAGTTGCTGTATGTAAATCATTCATTATAATAACTGGATGTACATTTATATTAGTGTCAACTGTCAATGTTGATTTTGCTAATTCTGTTAATGTTGCACCAATAGTTGATGAATATTTTGCAATACGATGTGCCGCCCTATCCGTAATACTCAGCAAGGAACCAACATTCTCTCTAACATTAACATCAATGATTGAAGTACGCTGCCGTTCTTCAATTGTCGACGTTGGCGTATAAACAAATGTTCCAGTAATTGCACCAGTTGACGTGTCTTTTGTTGTAAAAACTCTCGAATCGGTTCCAAAAGCAGTAGTACCAGATGTAAACCTTTTAGAATATGTTTTTGTCGAACTAAACTCTGTGCTTACACGATCGAATACTACACTAACTTTAGACGATCTTATTAAATTATTATTAGTATAATTTTGAAGATAATCGGTGTAAATTCCTGTTGCTAATATTTCATCATATGACGGTGAAGTATTTGTATATAACGGAACCACATCATTAGCAGTTCCAAATAAACCTGCTGTATCGATATATGGTGGATTATCAAAATCTGTAATATGCGTATTTGCATCCTCAAGTGTAAGCTCTTTAACACCAACAAACTCTCTAATTTTTGTTGAGTACGGTTTAACTTCTGTTATATACTCTTGTACATTTGGTATTAAATCAACTTTAAATTTTTCTGTTTGTTTTACATCAGATTCAGTTGTTGTTACATTTATATATGTACTCTTAAATACCCAACTTACATCATTTTGTTCTGTTAATACATAATTTATCATATCAAAGAACAACTGATTTTTATAAACTTCCCAATTAACTGTAAAAACATTATTAAAAATAGCTTCAATAACACTACGTAATTCTGTACTGTCAGTTAATGCTAAATCATTTTTATACACTGTATCTTTAAGTTTAACTGTTTGTTTTTCGACACCTATCTTTGTAAATTTTTGTGCTGAAGTAGAATACTTATATACCCGCCATGTATTTCCGCCTGCATTTAATACTTTAACAACTGGATCAACAATATCACCAAGGCCAAGAGTATCTCTCTCGGCTTTTGTATTAACTGTAAAATTAACAACAGTATCATTACTATAACCAGTTTCCCACCAATCAATATATTCTAGCATTGAACTAGTATAAACATCAAGATCCCATCCTGTTTTCTCATCGATAGTATCCAAAACACTTAATATTAAATTAAGTTGCACTACAAACTCTTTTCTTGCATTTTTAATATTAACAAACCATGACTGCCGTGGCCGGATACTCATACCATATCTTTCAACTTCATGTAACAAAGCAGTATCTGGCACAGACAATCCTGTCTTATCAAATCCAACTAAACTATCAAACATCTTGTTTATAAACTCGGTTGGAATTTTACTACGCGAATCATCATTACGAAGCAATATCCATTGTTTATGAATATTATTTTCTGTTTTTTGTATATTATAACTTAATTGCAACGTCGAACTATCCGCTGTAAGCAAATGATCAACATTGTTTATAACCATTGCACCACCAGGTCTCTTAAAACTAATTCTTAAAACATCATTAATTGTTGGTAATGATGCAAGAACAATTGAACTTATTTTTCCATCTGCATCAGCAGTGCCGGCAGTGTAATTCCAAATTGCAGTACCATTTAATGTAACTCCTACAATTTCAGTGGGTAATACCAATGCATTAAAACTTTGTGTTGCACTTGTGTTAGGAATGGTAACTTCTAACGTCCATTCATAATGATTACTTACTGGTGAATACCATGAAATACCTTGTCCGGATGGGTCGCTAATATATCTTGCGACATCAAACGCACTACGTTCTCTACTTCTTGTCTCTGGAATTGTTGTTTTACCTTTAACCCAGAAATAATATTTTGTATCAAATTGATTTGTTTCAATATTCCATTCATCAATTTGACTATACTGATTAGCATTTCGTACTGTACCTGTTCCTGCATACGAGCTAGGTCTTACAATATCACTAGCCCATTCATATATATCAACTGTTGCCCCCGGAAACAAACTATTCCAGTACTGCCGCCTATAACGATTATCACCTTGTTCTGCATCATAAAATGAAACTGTGCTAAGATCCCACCAAAGTTTTCCAACTTGTTTATGATCCCACATATCATCTTCTTCTACTAGAAAACTTATATTATCTGTTACATTATACCTTGCTGGATCTCGTTTTTCTTTATACGTAATTTCTGTATTAGCCAATCCACTAATAACACCTTTTGAATGATCAATAAGTTCCATTTTTGCATCAACTGTTCGTGCATCACTATCGTATAATTTCGCACTATTAAATAATCCAGTATTAACACGTTGCTCTTCTTGCCGGGTAACTGTAAACATAGTATCAAATGTCGTAGCATCTTTATTAACAAGTTTTGCAACAATCCAACCATCGGGATCATTATCAACCCAAACATAATCTGTTAATTCATAATACTCTTTATTTCCTTTAACACTATCAAGTGCATCAGTCTTTGTTACAAATCGTCTGGAATGCCACCAAAGAATATTTGCTGTACTTTTTCCAGTTTCTTCGACTAATAAATTAATATCAAAAATACCCTTCTTCTTAATTGAAATTAAAACATCCATGCTCCCTGAAGTAAAATTCGAACCAGAACTTGTCTTAATACTAATATTACCACTTCCATCAATTAATGCAGTATAAGGACCTATTTTTCCTGTAGCATATTGCCCAACATATGGAACAAATGCAGAAAATATTCTAGTTGCTGAAGTTGCTTGATCTGTTGCATTACCAACATAACCTGGATCGCCCATTACAATCTCATTTGGCGATACTGCTGTCTTAACTGTTATAAGAACTTTTTCAATAAAATCTCTTTCGGCTGAAACAATATCATACAAAGAAATAATTCCAGTACTTGTTAACGTTGTTGAAGTTCCAGTAGTATTATCTGCAACTGTGATAACACTATTAAGAATAGTTATTGACTTATCAACTACTTCTGTTTTTTCTTCAATAAGATATCCACCATCAACAGCCATTGAAACTCCAGTAGAATTTTTAACATCTTGCAATACTACAGCATCCTTATGTGAAAACGGATGCTCAGTAACTGCACTCGATGATAATGTTTTTGTTTGTGCAAGAATTCCTAGACCAGACAATGCTGTTCCAGTAACACCTAGAGATGCACCATTATAAGTTAATTGTAAATAACCATCAATAGTAACTCCGGCGGAAAAATCTTCATCTAATCCAGCATCATTTAAATTAGCAATTACGTCTGACATAACAATTACTCGATTATCAATTGATGTAACTGCTTGACTATCACTGTTCCTAAAAAATAACGAAGTAAAGGCTCTACCGACACCTGCCGTAACTGCAATAGTGCTATCAGTATTCGATAATTGTATTTCGTCTTGTATCTCATCTTTTGTTGCAAAAAGATTTGAAACATTAGCAGCTAAAATATCTGTATGTACCTCGGATACAGTTATCGGATAATGATGACTACCTTCACGTATTCCTAACATTCCTGTAATACCATTGCCCTGATCGACAATAATAATTGTGCTTCCTGTTGTTGCAAGACGCAAATATCCATTATGACTTGTTGCTGTTACATTTGTAACTGCGGCAGTAATATTAGCAATAATACCACCTGCAACACCACCAGTACCAGCAGTTGTAAGAGTGTCACCAACAACAAAATTTATAGTCGTTCCATCAATTGTAATCGAACCTGCACTTGTAATTGATGGCTCAATTTCACTTCCTATTAATGTAAACGGACCAGCAGGTACTGAACTAAAAATAACTTCAGTTCCATTAATAAAAATACTATCATCCTTTTGAATATTATCTGCGGCAGAACAACCAACTACCATTAAAGGTTCATTTTCTATTGTTGATGAGAAGCTACTTAATGTAACAGTTTGCCCAGCTCCTCCATCAAGAGAAATAACAACAGTATCGTCGATTTTAACAGAAATATCTGTTATATTACCAACAACAGTTGGAATATTTTCATCAATAACACTAATTTCTGTTTTTCCTGTATCTAACAATACTGCTTTATAAACTTGAAAATTAGTTTCAATTAATTTACATACAGAAAACTCATTATTATTCCATTGTGCTATTTGAGCCATAGCACCTTTTGCTGGTTCAGTACTATAGCGTTGAGATGTATTTAATGCAGCTAATCCTGCATTATCAAATACTTTAAATGTAATATCATCGTCATGCACATAACCGGCGGTTGGTAACCAATTAAACGTATCGCGATAGCCGAAACTTAATTTCGGCCAAACATTTGTCTTAGCCATTTTTGGCTTTTGAAACCATCGATTATCATTATTATAATTAATTTGAATTACATCATCATATATAACATCAACCGAATTATCTTCATAAGTAAATTCTATTAAAGGATTCTTTACCCTAACATCACCCGACCGAATCTTAACTTCATTATCTGTTGTAGTTCCTAGCGCACCAAATTCACCAACCTTAAATGCAAATTCCTCAAAGAAAGAGATACTATCATTATTAAGTTTATTACTTCTTAACAATTTATCAATTGCTCCGCTTGTTCCTTTTTGTTGTAACATACCTTTATAAAAATCAAACGAAATATTTGAATCTTCTGTAATATTATCTAAGTAATCTCTCTTCTGATAACCAATTAAATGTCGAGCACTATCTACTTGTGCAGTTGACGTTGCAGTATTATACACATTATGAAACTTACGATAATTATTTGCAGTTGATTCAAAGTTTGGAATAATTGTATCATCCTTAACAATATAACCATCAGCATTAACAGCACCAGTCCAATCGGCTGTCTTTGTTATATTAAGTTTTAATCTATCTTGACGTAATCTTAACAAAGGATCATAAATTAAATCATTGAAACTAGTTGTATTATCAAAAACAATAGCATGTTCTGATTTAAATGTGTTAACCTTAAAACCATAAATTCCTATACCTGAGACACTTGTAATAATAAAATAATCTGCTTCTCTACTAATAGTTAAATCAGTAAAAGGAATCAAGTTACCATTTTTATTCAAAATAGAATATGTATTATTAATAACATCTTTAACATTTGAAATACGTCCAATAGAAGTAGTAGATAATTTAATTCGACTTGCTGACGGACTTAATGTAATAAACGAACCAACATCCCATGCTGTCATACTTGCCCAAAATACAAATTCTTTTCCAGCATGTGTCCAATCTAGCATAGAATTTAAATCATAATCATAATTATCAAACACAAAACCGACTGCTAGAAGATATCGTTCATACGAGATAAGAAAATCATAAATTTCGTCAATACTTGCAAATTCTTGCCCATATGGTACTTCAGTTACAACATCATAATGAGAAATATATCGAGTAACTCGAACACCTTCTACTTCAATAACAGTACTTTCACCCGTATTAACACTTGGTAAAATATAGAATGATTGATTAAATGAATCATATCCACTAACACTAAATCCAGATTCAGTAATAGTAACAATAACGCCACTATAAACTCTCAATCCTTCACTAGCACCGTCATGGAGACGAACTGTCTTATTTTCTTCTGGAACAAAAATACTATCGCTTGTACGAGTAGTACTATAAGTATCAGCAATAACCTTAAAGTTGTTACTGATAAAACCGCCTGCTTTATATCCAAGAGAAACTCCAACAGTTTTAAAAATATCATTCATTACAAATTTGTAATCCCTACCTGAACCTACAAATAAATTATAAAGCCATTGCTGGTATCCATATACATAATCCGAACTGGTTTCTTGATGAAATCTAAAATCTTTAACTTGTTTTCTTTTCTTAGTATCATTAAAAACAAATTGTTCTTTTTGTGCTTTTGATCTATCTACATTATATGTGTCCCAGTTCTTAACAGCAAACTCTGCAGGACGACACAAAAATGCTAATTTACTCATTATAAATGGCCAAACAGAATCAATTCTTGCTCCATATTCTGCTGGAGTTATATCACCAAACACCCACGGATCGCCTCTTTCGGTGCCATGTGGAGCCGAATACACACCACCAGAAATAAGTGTTGTTGGATCGCCGAAAATTCCGGCCGCAACTGGGTCAAGCAAAGCACCCAAATCATCGACTGGAATAAAATTACTTAAACCAATTCGTTTGAATGAATTATCAATTAAGTAACTACTATCTGTATAATTTGCACGAACACCATGACGAATAATACCATTCTCTAAATCACTCCAAAGATGTGTATTAGTCTTAACTGTTGCTCCATATTCATTATCCCACCATGAAGGTTTATCAGTAAATCCAAGCATTTCCCATACATGAGTGTGGGGGCGCACAGTATCATAAAAATGTAAATAAACTCCTCGCCAACTACCAGGCACTAGCTTACCATCACGATCTAACTGCGATGAATAGTTCCAAGTAAACGGGAGACTTTCATCAAATGTACGATGTGTTAAAAGATCTACTTCATGTTCTTTTGCCCAACGCTGGACAATTGGCTCTAACATATTATTATATTCATCTGTAATATAATCAATATCTCTAAACTTGCCTGGTGTAAATTGATAATGATTCAACTGTGGCAAATAATCATTAGTAAACTTATCAGGAATTGCATTATAAATTCTCTTTTCAAGTTCTAATAATACATCGTCTCGATAATCATTATATCTCAATGTCCGAGAACCATCATGCCCAACAATAAAATCTTGACTACCATCAACATAAGTGTTGTCAGTCTCAAATTTTGGAACCCATACAGAATACATTCCTAGCATACTTGGTGTTGCAGGAACAAATGCATTTTGTATATTCTCAAAAATACGAACCTCAATTTTCTCATTGCGTAACAAAGGTTGAATAAAAATAACCCGTGTAACTTGGTTACCGACTTCATCAATATGTGTTTCAAATGTATAATCAACATTCTTTGTTAATAATGTATGATATTTTCCAGCTTCTCTTTCTGCTGGAGTTGTACGATAAATGTAAAGTATTTTTTCCTTGTTTACTATTTCAGTAACTGAAAGTAAAATATTTAAATTAATATACCCAACATCATAATCTGGATAGTAAACTGTTTCAACATAGTTAGTACTATAACCAACTGCTTTAGTATCATTAAAAACTTTTAATTCACTGCGTCGAAGATACAACGCTTCTAATATATGATCAACAAAAGCACTAATTTCATCAATTGGTTCTTGTATTGACAAAGTCTCAGCTTGCTGAATAAACCTGCTCTTAAAGCCAGCATATTCATTCTGTCCATATCGAATACTTTCAGTAACATTAAAAATTTCTTTATTCGAAAGCAAATACATTAAAGGAAGTAATGTACTTTCATGCTGTAAAATCCTCAAACCACGACTTCTATCTTGCTTTGTATCACGATAATTGTTTGTGCCTATAGCATTACCAATAACTCCGGGCTGATTTTCAATAATAGATTTAAAATGCTCAAGAAGTTCACTTGCTGTTGCACTAACAAGATCTAAATTATCAGGGTTTGCTTCTAAATTGTTCGGAACTTCAAAATAAGCTTCATCATTTAAGTTAATCAAATCTGCTGTAAGCGATTTTACTTCAATAACTTGATTTGCCGTTATTGGTTTATTAGTCGAAAATGTTAATGTTTTCTCAGTAATACTATAATCTTTAGGAGTACCTGTTGTAGATTGTGTTGCTCTAACACCATCTACTGTAACAACAACATCAGCAGGACTATTTGTTAATGGTAAAACACTTAAAACATGATCTTGTGCACCATCAGTTTCAGGAATAAATCGATCTACAACTCGTTGCTTACTAAAAACATTTGTTGGATTCCATCCATTATTATAAGAAGAAATTAACTTATCTTTAGGTGGAAGAGTTGCCGATGCAGTTGAATCAATACTATAATGATGAGCATACTTATAACCAAGAACAATATCAGTTGAATTATATGTAATAACATCTTCAAAATTATTAGAAAAAACTATATCCGCAGTCTGCCCAAATTCTTTATATTCAAGTGGCTTTCCAATAAAAGCATCATTTGTTCCAATTGATTCTTTATAACTGAACAACGGACTGCCAACAAATATACTATCAGGATATAAACCACTATCATCAACTTTCACTATTTCATTATCATACAATTGAAACAATGGTTCATCATTTTGTTTAGCTTTTAACTGACTTAAATTCCAATCACTACCATCCCAATGTAATTCTTTACCTTCATATATTGCTCCGGCCTTAGCAAAAACTTTTTGTCCGACCATTACTTCTTTATTAACAGATAAAGTACAAACTCCTGAACTCATTGTAACTTCGTAAACTACACCCAAGCTTTCAGCACCTGTCTGTAATGAAACATCCCAATCACCTGATGTTCCTGCAGGCATATCTAAATATGGTCCGGGCGAAGTTTGCTGACTTGTAGGATGAGAACCTGGATCCCATTCTGTTCCATCCCATGGATTGAACTTTAACAAGTCTACATTTAAAAATATTACTAAATTACCAGTAACTAATGTGTGCTCATCAATAACAGGATCAGTAGCTAAATGAATTTCATCGTATGTTTTATTACTAACTACAGTTGTATACCCTATACCTTCAAGCCCATAATCATATAACTCTAAATCATTACTAAATTCTACAATAGGCCTTTTTGCCTGCCGTAAATTATTTAAAGAAAACGTTTCATTAAAAGTTGCAATTGTTACATCCCACGGAGTTGAATCATACAAAGCATTATCCCACATCTCGGATGTTTCTGTTGTATAACTTTTTCCAGTTGCTTTACCAGTTGCCCTTAAAAGAACATCTTTATGAAACCATCGATTAGTACGACTCCATGGATTTTGATTCGCGGCACCTCGTTTAATTGTTACATAATCTATTCGATCTTCTAATTCAGTACCTTCTGTTGTAATTGTAGCATCCCATACTACTTCATCCCAAAAATCATAATCCCACATGTGTGGGGAATCCTTTGACGAAATTACATATGGAAGAACTGGATCCAAATCATTACTAGTAAGTTCTAGTAACTGAATACTAGTACCTACTCCTTCGACAATATATTCTTTATTAACATAAGTCGATGGCGTAATATTAGAACCACTAAATTCAATTTTTAATCCATTAGTAAGTTCGACACCATTTACTGATGTAAAAGATACTTGTCCAATAATGTCTGTGCTAACGTTAAGAGGATTTGTAGGTGTTGCTGTAACATTAATTTTAACTGGGCCGTCATCATACCAATAATAATTTTCATAATTAAGAAATTTGTCAATATCAATTGGTGGTGCCCACGAATATGCTTTTGATTTAAACAATCTATCATGATTAAAGATATTACTACCTTCAATCGATAACTGTCGAAGTACATCATCATAAAAGAATGTATTAACAATTGATGCTGTATCTGTTTCTTTAACGGTAAGTATTGGCTCAAGTTGATAGTTTTGTCGTGCTAAATCAACCTCAGGAAAATAAAAATCCTTTACTGGATTAAACATTCCTCCATTTTTTTGTCCTACATAACCTAACGACTTAACTGCACTGTCTTTAGTAAACCATTGGTCTATTGTAGCCCTAAAAAATTTATTAAGGACTTCTGTTTGGTGAGTTAAAGGTAATTTTTTAAATACGCGATCATTCATTGTCATTTAACTTTTAAATTCTGCTCAGTAAATCCTTTAACTACTTCAACATCACTAACTTGTGCAGTACTTAAAAATAATTCGTCAGGGTCTGCTTTTACTTGAAACAGATTACCAAAATTACTCTCTGTTTGTGTTGGCACAACTACTATACTACTTAGATGTGTTGGCATAGTTTGATGTATATAAGCAGCTAACTCAGTATAATAAAAACTTTCTCCCATATCCCAATTAGCAATATTAAAGAAATCATTTACTGCTTGGACAACTAGGCTTCGTAGTTCATTATCACTTAAATTACTACCTACCATTTTAACAATTTTAAAATTTGCTCGAAGTTCTGGTATAGCATTAGAACCAAATAATATTTTAAATCTCACTGGACGATAAATAATCTCATCACTAATACTCTTAAAATCATTCAAATCAGCTAATAAAATTGCTAATTCTGAACTTGATGGTGTTTCTGGGAACTCTGTTATATCTTTATTGTTTGATTTCCATGACACAACATTATTATAGTATGCTAATGTTAAAACAAAAACATCAATTAAATTTGTAATACTCGGATCAATACGTTGATCAACTGGTGCATAATGCTTCCATTGGAAGAATATATTTTCTTCAGTCTGTGCTGTAACAGTTTCGTCTGCAGAATTAATGATAGGTGTTTGATAACCACTTCGTCCTATAAAAGCACTAAATTTCTTATCACCATCTGCATTGTTATTACTCAATGTTGTTGCAATATAACTACTTCCTAATAACGAGATCTTCTTAAAAACTTCTAAATCACTTCTATAAATATATTTTCCGTTGTAATCTGCACCACTAACGAGAATAATATTTTCTTCTAACTGATTAACTGCCTGTAGCACATCCTTACTGAGTTTGTAATAAACATATCCGTCAAAATCAGTAAATGTTTCTTGGAATATATAACGAGTCGTATCAACAAAACGATCAAAACTTAATGGATCATCAGGGGTACCATCATTATTACTGTCAACGAAAGTAATTAATGCTTTGCGTGGATCTTGATATCCATCTTCATATGTCAAAAGGTCTGATAAATTAAACTTAATATCACTTTCAAGACTCTTATTTGTTCTTAAAATCGGAGCTCCAGTAGCATTAACTCCACCGGATCCAGTTGGTGTTGAAAATACAACTGACGTAGCATCAGTGTAACCTTGCCCTGCATCAGACATTTCAACATTACTCACAAATCCCTGTACAGCTAATGTTGTTGCACCAACACCTCCAGCTGTCGTTGCGTATGTAAGTACTGGTTGCCCACTGTATCCAAAACCTGTGTCAGTAATATCAATAGACATAATCTCACCACTTGCGCCAATAATAACCGCCGCACTAGCATCTGCTACTGTATAACCTACTCCACCATTGTCTACTGTAACTCCTGTTACATTACCACCGACACTAACTATAGCAGTACCTGTTGCGGTTACTGCTATAACACCAGCTGGTGGATTAGAAGGTACAGGAAATGTTACTGCTGGTGGACTTGACGAATTATAACTTTCACCACTTGCAATAATCGTAACAGTAGAAACACTACTTGAAAGAACTGATGTTCCTATCGCTCTGTCTGCTTCAAGTGTAGTTGATGATAAATCAATTGTTACAGTTGGTTCTACAGTATATCCAGATCCTGGATTATCAATATTAATTGCAGTTACTTTACCATTAACAGCAGAACTTACTGTTGCATCTGCTCCTGTACCACAAGTACCTGTTCGAGAACCAAGTGTAATAATTGGTGCTGTTTGATATCCATCACCTACATTTGTTACTTCTACTTCCTTTACTTTATAATTCAAACTAACTGTTAACTGATTATCTCCAGTTCCTGTTATTGTTGTAGTTGGACAAGCAATTGGCCCATCTAATCCAAGTGCTTCAGTATAATCACCACCTGTTAACACTGTACCAGTTAACACTACACCCGAATTAACAGTTGCAACTGTAAAAGTACAGTGACTAGTAGTAGTACTGGTTCCATTAAGTCGAATTTGATCTCCAATATTATAACCACTACCACCGTTAACTACCGTTATGGGTTCACAACTAGTCGATGCTGTTGAGTCGTCTCCAACTTCCATATGTACTACACCAGCTGCTTGTATTTGATTTCCAAATAAGTCTCCGCCTGAAATTATTACCTTACCTGTTGCTGTTGCTGTTGCTAAAAATGTTAATGTTAATTGATTCCCATCAATAAAATTAATTGTCGGAAAATCATAATTTCCTTTAATATTATAATATAAAGATGGGGTAGCAGCTGTATCATAAATTGCTGAATTAATTTCACTACCTAATACTGCAACATCAACATTTAAATCTTGTTTACCTAAATTATGAGTAATAGTAGCTTGCCATACACCGGTTGACACTTCTGATGTAGTAAATGTACCAGTATATGCACTACCTACTGTACCACTTTCACCAAATTTATTTGTTGCTACAATATATCCAGAAGCTAAAACACCAGACGGAAACCTAACTGTACAAACAGTTTCACTTGAATATTCAATTAATGGATAAGAAAGCCCACCTTGTGCAGCGTTATCATTATCATATATGACTTCAACAGTGACAAGCCCATCAGTACCAGTTAACCCATGATTAAAAACCCATTCGTTTGCTGACGAATGTAATGGGCTAATAAACTGTGATTTAATAATATCCATAAAACCGGTTTGTGAACCAACAACTGCTGGCCACACAACACGAAGTGTGTTAGCATCTAAATACGTAACTGTTGGTGCATCATAAACAGTATTCACAACATTGTGACTAGTGTTTATAATTTCAAAATTAACAAACTTTTGACCTAATCCATGAGCAACTGTCCATACTTGCCCAGAAAAACCCGGAGGCGAGATATACAATGATGGTATATTTTGATAACCACCTCCTGCATAAGTCGGAGCTACCAACGATGTTCCTGATACCTGTGATGATACAATTGCTGTTGCTGTTGCAGTAATACCACTAGGCGGAGCCGAAAGTGTAACACTTGGTGTTGCTGTATATCCTGATCCGCCCTGAACTAGATGTGTTCCATCTGTTGTAAGTACTATTGTACCAACCGATCCTGTTGTTATATTAAGTGTTCCTGTTGCCGCGTCGGACAAATTAGCTCGTAACTGCACCGATCGGCCAGTTGATGATAACACACCCAAATTATTAATAACAATTTCTGTTTGTTTTCCGTCAGCATCTACAACATTACTATCTAAATAATTAATGCCAGGAGTTGTTGGTTGATAACCAGAACCACCTGTTCCACCAATTATAGTATTCCATGATAGCGATGCTACTCCTTCTGCTGGTTCAACTTCACCAGGAAAATTAAAAGTAACTGTTGGAGCAGTAATATATCCATATCCTGGACTTGTTACAGCAACTCGTTCAATCTCTGCTCTCTTATCTAAGTTAACTTTTAATATAGTAATAGAATCTTTCTGCGCTTGGCCCGTTTTTATATCAATAGTTTTAAATGCATTATTAAAATAGAACCGAACTTCTTCTTCACTTTCAAAAACATATCGCAAACCTCTTGTAGTAATAACATAACTTGCGTCTGTTGTATCCGTTGCTTCATTATATTCTGCTTTAATAATCCAACTATTATCTTTATTTGAACTAGTATTATCTTTTTGGTTTGATAAACTAAAATTAGTCGATGTTAAATCTAAATTATTTGGTGCAATAACATAAAACCCACCTAACTTATAATCGAAACCAATACCGAACGTATTCTTTAAATTAAGTTGTGTATATATTTCTGTCTTTTCTGCGGTATTGAATAATCTTTTAAATCGAGGATAAAATCTAGCCAGAGTATAACCTTTAGGAATCTCAACATTTAATTCTACCGGGCCAGTAGCTAATCCAATCGGATCACCATTGTTTATAATATTCTCAGCAGTAGCAAATTTAATAATTTCTCCAGTTGGATCCTTAAATTCTAACAAACATTTCTCAATAAGATAAGCATATTTTCCTGTTGCAACTGCTCCAATTGAAATTGAATTTGCACTAACAGCATCTGCCCCATTTAATATAAGATATCCTTTATTTGATTGTTTTGCATCTGGCATTGTAACCCATTCAAGTTCTTCAGATGCTATTAATTTCCATGCAGCGTTTCCATCAACAATTTGAACTTCTTTTCGATACATATCATAATAAAAATTTGTTAATTCATCTAAACTCAACTGAGGTTGAATATAATTCATAATAATAGTATTTGGTGTTAATGATGATGTTAACTTAAAAGTTGTTTGATTATTTTGCTCATCTTTAAAAATAATACCATCTTCTGCAAAAACATTTAAATTCTGTAAAGTTCCAGTTGGATCATTGATATCAATATATCTACTATGTCCTGCATGAGTACGATTAAGTGACTTTATTTTAACAATATTTGCATTCTTAAATGCAGGATAGATATTATAATCCTCTCCTGTAATCATTCGATCTTGAGTATAAAATACTTGCGAAGCATTTGTTTTAATTTCAGCATTTGTTTCTGCTGGTGCATTATTACTAATATTTGATTCAAGCTGTAATGCCACACTTAATGTTTGTTTAATAGAATTCTTATCGAGATAAGAAACTTGTATACTTTGTGTTCCAATATGCTCAGGTTTAACATTTACAGATACACTGTGACTCTGCCTATACCACACACGAAGGGTTCCATACGGTACATCTCCAAATTCACCATCAGCAAAATTTAAACTAATAGTTCCTTCGGTGTCAGAATTAACTGCAAAAATCTTTCTAGTACCTCTTGCAATACTATTATAAACAACATTATGTCCTGAAACTGCTGGAACTTTTTCCCAGGTATCTAATACAGTACCGGCCGAATTAATTGTTTGCACCCATACATCAAGATTATTAATATTCTCTTGTGCTATATTAATTTCCCTATTAGGAAGCGGCACTTGAATATCAAAATCTTCAAATTTCAACTGACCTTGTTTAACATATGTAAAAAATCCAGTATTATTACTACTGTTTCCTAGTCCATCATTTAAGTAAACAATACCAAAAGAACTATCTGGGTTAGGTTCAACTTCTTTAAAAAATAATCCATCATCAAATGTAACATTAACTACTTCAAAAGGAACACTTACACTATTCACATTTGCCTGGATCGGGTATACAATCTTTACACTTTTTACATTGTTAAAATGATATAACTCTGTATCGACACCACTTATTGTTCCTTTCGCAACAGGAGTTCCAAATGAATTTTGATTAATAAATGCCGCATTTAAAACTAAAAGAATTTGCTCTAAATAATCTGCATTATTCACATCATTCCATATAAGTGTCTGATTAGATATATCCTTTCCGTTACTATCAAAAATCTCTTCTGTAGTTCGGATTGAATATAATTTAAGAAGACCAGCGCCTGGGAGATTTCTTTTAGGCACATAATTTAACATCTTTGCTAATCGCAAAATGCTTTCGTCTCTTTCAGCAGTATCAAGAAAATTTTCTCTTGTATTTAAGTCCTGCCTAAAAGCAATTGTTTGCCCCATATACGCGAGTAATTCAATGATTGCAATAAATTCACTGCTCTCAATAAAATCATTAAACTCCTCAGGAAAATTACGAACTAGATACTCAACCATTGACTGCTTAATAGTATCAAAATCATATGCAGTAAAATTAATCTCACTAAAAGATCTATAAATTGTTCTAAAATCTTCAGCGGCAAATAAATTACTATGTCGTTGTGCTTGTGCCATTTAAATTATTCCTGTCCTTCCGTATTAAATTGTACAGCCATTTCATACGTTATCCCATCTGGTAAGTATAATAACTGAATCTCAATGAGAAGTGCTTGTTCAATTTCAGTTACTTTTATATCAGAAGATTTAACTCGAGGATCTAACTGAACAATACGTGTAACATCATCGATAATTAATTTCTTAACTCTTGCATCCATTGGCTCCATTAACAAATCATAGATAATAGTACCAAACTCAGGAACCATTACACGTTCACCTTTTCGAGTACCAAAATGGTTCATCAAATCAACTTTTACTAGTTCAATATCCGTTACTGTGTAAGGTGGTTTAAACTTATCAGTTGTACTAAATCCTACAAAGTGTAATGCTTCGACCATTCTAATATACCGTTTTAATTATTTATCGAGAAAAATTCTAAAGGGTTATTATTAAATTACGAATTACTCACTCTCTCCCTTCATCAATAACCATAGTACTTTGATACTTTCCAGTTATGTTATTAGGCACTAAACTAGTTTTAAACTTTGATACACTCTGAGACAAAATAGAAACATTCTGCGAAGACTTTACTAATTTTTTATTTGCAACAGTAGTTGGTTGTGAAAATAATCGTGCTTCTTCAATACGTCTTTTATGCAAACCTTTGTGAAACTTCTTTATAGGAACTTGCTTCTTTACACCATTAACAACCTTTTCTTCAACTGTATTTAATTTGTTATAACGCATAAATTCATGAGTAACATTTGACATATTATTACCGTTAAGTTCTTTTAAAAGCTTACTTTTCTTAAATTCTGCAGGACCAATATTTCGTGTAAGGCTTACTAATGAATCAACTTGATTTTGATTAACTGGAACTGTAACATTCGTTCTAACAGTATCAACTGCTTCTTCCATATCTCGATTAAATAATTCCATTGCTTTAGATTTTGTAATATTATTATAATTTTCACCAGAAAAAGTAATATTACTCATTGCTTTATGCATCCTAGCAACAGTTCCTCTTAATCCTCTTGTAACCCCTAACAACTTTGTATGGGTTATTCCTTGATACGAAACTACTTCTGGTGGATTTAAAATAGCTTCACCTGTTTGTTCAAAGCCAGCAGTTGATCCAACTGTAATCTCATCAACATGTGACGATATATCTGTCATTATAGTTGTTACTACCGATTCCTTTTTTAACTTATGTCCATATCCAACTACATCATTACCATGGACATCTTTATGCTGATGTGAGTTAAATCCTTCAAACTTTTTAATCATATCAACACCTTTACCACCTAATTGTGCATTAGCAGCTGCTTGTGCAGTTGTCTCACCTACTTTCTTATAAACTGGATTACCTTGTTCGTCATATCCAGTACTGGCATATTGTCCTGGTTTCATTCCAGTACGAGGCACACCATCAACTGGATGCGCTGCTACAGCATTAGGACTTACACTTCCGGGCCTAACTGGAACATCGAGAGGATCAGCTGGGATTGGTTCCTGTTCGGGAGTTATAGCACCAACTGCATCATTTGTTCCTGTAGTTATTACATCTATATGGTATTCTGTTCCTTGTCCCGGTCCAATAATTCCTCCCCATGGTTCCATAGTTGGATATCGAGTTACTCGTATCGGATCTGTTGGTTCAAGCTCTGGGCCAACACAACTTTCATATGCTAAAACATCAATCCATTCTGTTAACTCTGGTAACACAGGAGGTTCTGCAGGATTTGCAGGAAATGCTTCATTTGCTATTAACGCTGCATCTGCAGGATGTGCCGGACTCACACTTGCACTACCAAGAGAAAAAGTTCCATAAACATTATTAATATATGCTGTTCCATTATATAATACCGCATCAATATGAAAATCTGGGGCAGAGCCTCTAATACCAGCACCTGCTCGTGTAAAATGATAACCAGATATTGCTTCATTATGAATACTACCTAAAGCCTTAACATGAACACTGTTATCTGCAGATTCAATATGCACTGCCTGATTGGCTCGTACATCTACACCTACATCAGCATTATTAACATAACTTCCTTTAGTTTTAATATGGGTGTCTTGTGCAACAGTTAAGTCATAATATCCACCATCTAATAAATGATCAACATTACCTGCTTTGAGCCATCTGGTGTAATCACCAGCATCTAATGTATGTTGTACATCACCACCCTTTAAGTGTCTATAGTAATCACCCTCATCAAGAAGATTATGAAAATCTCCTTTAATAAGTCGTCTAAAAACATTACCCTTATCTATCTGCCCGTGTATTTCGCCTTCAGGTAACCAGTA
>Ga0310345_10000937_pt1 | contig 35676 bp, 77 predicted proteins | sample HC15DNA20500_MG_FD_204667 | JGI IMG/M metagenome (GOLD analysis project Ga0310345, IMG submission 204667) | Marine microbial communities from station ALOHA, North Pacific Subtropical Gyre - HC15-DNA-20-500_MG | ecosystem: Environmental > Aquatic > Marine > Oceanic | place: Pacific Ocean: North... | reverse complement strand
AATTTTGGGAAGAACGACTTGATATATTACCGCCCATGGGTAATGTAAAAATGCAACGAATTAGACGTATGAGACAATATCGTAATCCACAGTTGGGTATAGGTAGAAATACCTATAATCCTAATAGGAGTGGTCAACGCAGACATATAACACCTAAAAAATATAATGGAGTAGCTGTACACAGGAAGAACTATTGGTCTAAAACGACTATAGATCCAAAAACAGATGAATAAAAATATGAGAAAACTAATATGTTTTGTCCTGATGTTGGTTGCGACTACTGTATTTTCTGCTGATCGTTATGTCAGTAGAGATTTGTTATATTTTTGGGATTTTGAGAATAAGGATAGTTGGAGAATTGATAGGAAATTAGGGGCTGAAGCGTTTACACAAGGTAAAATCAGATGGATACCGCCTGAAAGATCGTTTCAGAATCCAGAATCAGGGGTAATTCATTTACACGGAGATAAGAATACGACTACACTATTCCAGATACCAGCTAAATATACTGATAAAGAGTTTGAAAATTGGACATTAGATTTTGAGTTCGGTATAGGCACTCATTCAGTAGATCCAGATGAAAATGAAAGAGATCAGGGGCAAATAGTTGATGGTATAGTAGTAGAATGGGGAGATTTACGAGTTACTTATTTTAAAGATGGTGATAATGAATTTCGTGGAATTGTTGAAGTTGAATATAGACAGAGAATAGTAAGGATACGTAATGTACGTGCATTTGATTTCCAGCACATGGTATTGAGATCCGAAGATAATGGAGTTTCAGTATGGATAAACACTCAGTGTGTCAGAGTTATTCATACACCTAGAACACCAGTCAGAAGTCAGTTGATAAAATTTGCCAGTGATGGGTATGCTGGTAGATTGGATGATATTAAGCTCTACAACACCAGATTGAAGCCATGGGAAGTCACATATAATTATTGGGGTAATGAGTTAAGAGTAGATTTGAAAAATCTATTAGTAACTAGTTGGGCGGAAGTCAAACGTCAAAGGATTAAAAACTGATGATAGGCAGAATAGTAGCTACTTTTGTGGCTGCTCAAAAAACGAAAGAGAGGGAAGCTAAAAAGAAAGTGAATAGTCGTAAATCACTGAAAAGGACTGTGGTAAAAACAAAAAAGAAAGAAAATAAATTTAGTGATAACATTCTCAAGGAGCTTTAGATGGATAATTTTGAGTTAGAGGTTACGGATTCGGCGATTGCTAAAATATCTAGTGTGATAGAATCAGAAGAAATGCCTCTTGATAAGACTTTGTTTAGATTGAAGATTTCTGGCCAGAATTCTACTGAGTTTGAGTATCAGATGGGGTTGGAATTTAGAGAGGATGAGTATACTACAGCTCAATCCTTTTTCAATTTGGATACGTTTGATATGATAATTGATGAGAAATCTCTAAACTTTCTGAACGGTTCTACCATTGACTATAAGACTGAGCTGAATAATGAAGGATTTGTGATAGATAATCCTAATGTACCTCAACGGAGTGAGATTGAACAGAAAATAACTGCTCTGTTAGATTCTACGGTCAATCCTCAAATTGCATCACATGGGGGTAAGATTGAAGTGGTTAGGGTAGAGGCAGGAGTTCTATACATTACTATGCATGGGGGCTGTCAGGGTTGTTCATCGTCTAAGTATACATTACAGTATGGTGTAGAACAGCAAATATTCTCACAGTTTCCAGAAATAACCAGAATTGATGATCTAACAGAGCATGAGGAAGGAGAAAATCCTTATTATACATAGGTGAATAAATGGTAAGTATAAGTAACGTTGCGGTAAAAAAATGTAAAGTGTTGATGGAAGAAATTGAAGAAGGTTCTTCAAGTCATGGTGGTTTGCGTTTGAAGGTAGAAGGCGGGGGATGTTCAGGTTTTCAGTATGATTTATCATTTGATGTATGGAGCGATGATGATATGGTGTTTTGGGCAGAAGATGAGGACGAAAAATTTCCTGTAATTGTGGATAAAAGGTCGTTTTTGTACATTGCTGGCTCAGAAGTTAATTATCAGGATGGTTTGATGGGTAGTGGTTTTGTCGTAGAGAATCCAAAAGCTAATTCTACCTGTGGCTGTGGAGAGAGTTTTAGTATGTAATGGCAACTAAATGGTGTATTTTAAGAATGCTATTTAAAATTGTTTGTTTTTTACTTATTCTATATTTATGTTTTGGAGAGTTATAATGAAGCACAATATTGAAAAAAGGGGATTTAAGCAGGTCAAAAAGACTGTTGGTTCCCATCACGTTTATATAAACCAATACGGAAATATTACATTTAGTAGTAGTTTGATCCGAGAGATTACTCTCAGACGCACTCATAACGCAGTGTTGTATTTCAATGAAGATGATAATATTTTAGGTATTCATGTCGGTGTATGGGATTTGAAGAAAGATCGCGATCTGGATATTACCATTATTCAGGATGAGGTAATAATGGCTAGAGAGTTGATAGAACATATAGAGGACGAGCAGGAGATAAAGCTATTTCCTGTGGGTGAAGAAAAAAGAAGATTAGAGGTAACTGAAATAGAGGACATGGCACGTAATTCAAAAATGATATTGGTTGAATTACCCGAAAGAACTCAAAAAAGATCATTCCGCAGGTGACGGAATGTTATTCAATAGTGAACAGTATAAATATAGAGAGAGATGGGAACGAAATAATCCAATTTTGAAATCGGAATTGATGGCCGTTACTCATAATTATGAACCCCTGTTTGGCCATCGTGTATTCACTGCAAACGCTACCAATTTTATGTCACAAAATGCATGGTACTCTTATATGAGAACTATAAAGTATACTGATCAAGACGTATACGATTCTTGGAAGATAGAAGTACATCCAACCGCTGAAAATCCAGATAAGCCTTTTCACTATCCGCACCATATTTTTGAAGTAATGATGCCAGAAGAATTTCTTGACGGAGATATTTTCATGGCTATTAACGTCAGACCCAAAGATGAACCAGAAGAAACAGAAAGTTTTTTGGTAGGTGCAAATATCACACTATGAATGATCTAGGACATTGGCAACCTGATTTGGATTTTTCCATAGATGACTACTTTGGATTTGTCTATAAAATCACCAATATCCAGACCAAAAGATCCTACATCGGCCGTAAACAATTCCATTCATATACCAGAAAAAAAATCAAAGGGAAGAAAAACCGTAAGAAGATTGTGCGTGAATCAGATTGGAGAACGTACACGGGCTCCTGTGAGCTTTTAAATGAAGAAATCGTAAGTATGGGTAAAGAGAAATTTACTTTTACAATTATAAAATTATGTGTGACCAAGAGAGATTTAGGATATTATGAGACTAGGATGCAATTTACTGAAAATGTCTTGGAGTCCAAATTCTCTGATGGTTCGCGTAAATACTATAACAACAATATTATGTCGCGATGGTTTGCGACGGAAGGATAAACAGATGGGTAAGTATGAAATAGAAGTGGAAGATCTACAAGAATTAGAGGATCAGTATGGAATTACTATCAAGGGTCGCCAGCCGAGAAGGAAAGATCCAAAAATGAAGAAAGAGCGTAGAGATCAAAAAAATATTCCTGAATGGAAAAAAAATCGAAAAAAACTTCAAAAGGACTAAACCTTTTCTGAGCAGCTTCGTCTAATATAGTGTATATGTTAATGGACAAGATTAAACCGTTGTTGGGTAAAAAAAGTTTCAAAAAAGGTGAAATTAACCTTGACTTTGCTACCTCGTAAATGGTATAATAGTACTATAAACAATTGAGGAAATGACATGGCAAAGTATTGGACAAAGATGGAAGATGAAGCGATTCGGGAATATGAAGCAGAGATTAACGATCCAAGTGATCCTAATGATGCTGAGTTGACTGATATTAATGTAGAAACAGTAAATTCAATTATGAATTTTTTAGAAGATTTGAATTCTCTGGAACTGTACGAGTCAGAGATTGAAATTACACCTACTGATGCTGATTTGATTGGTATTGGGTAATGAATAAGTTGATTAAAGTAATGATAGGTCTTACACTAACAGCATGGGCGGTCGGAGTTGGTATCGCCCTTTATGTTGGATTTTCGGTGTTGGTGTTAGATAAAGATTTTGGTGGAAAAGGTAAAGTAGGTCGTCATACACGACGGCACATGAGGTTAGCTAGATAATGAAATCACGTAGAGAAAAGAATCGTTTAGAAAGAATCCGTCAAGCCAAACATCGTAGATTATCTATGGGTAATGAATTGTTACCAGATGAAGTCGAACAGATTGCCTGGGTGGTTCAAAATTTACCAGAAGATTCTATTGATAAATCTTGGGAATGGAAGGGTATGAGCAAACGTAAGCAAGGTCGTGCACAAGAACTCTACAACACTATGGTTCAAGCTAAGAAACTAGCATTGGAGCAGGAAAATCCTGATGTTCCTTATGTTCCATCTGCAGAAGTGGTAAATCCACTTTTAATAGAAGAATCGAAGGAGATTGAAGATAATGCCTAAGAAAGATCCATTTCAAAATCAGAAGTTAGATACAATGGGTATTTTGAAAGCTCTTAATCACTATAATCTACATTCCAATAAGAAAGAAGCTAAAAAGTTTCTTGCGGAGTATCTTACAGAAAGGGGTAAGACAAACTTTTTGTTGAAAGATCTCAAACATCTGAATGATGATGATTTTCAAGCTGGTACTGGATATGTTGCTAGAGTTCTTGTACAAGGAAATAGTATTCCAGAAGTTTCAGAAGAAAATTTCAATCAACAGATTGATGATATTGGGTATAAAATTCAGAAAGCTAAAATGGAATTACCAGACCAATCTAATAAGGTTGTTAACGCTATACTAGCAGATCCTGTGCTTGAGTATGATGAGTTTGCTGCTAAGTATGGTGATATTGAATTTCAGATAGATGTGGCAATTGCTGATTCTTTTCGTAATTTGAATTTTGACATTTCTAAGTGGTTAGAGGGTCACAAGGTAAAACCGAAAGATATTAAGTATATGCTTTTGCAGTTTACTAATCTTTTAGGTGAAATACAAGAAGCTCTTGCTGATAAGGATAAGGATTTGTCCGAAGGGTATAGTAGTTACACTAAACCACAAATGAAACGTTATGCGAAGATGTTGGAAGGATGGATTCAGGAATGTGAAAATCATTTGACTAAACCTAAACGAAAGCCTCGTGTGGTTAAAGTTAGGTCTAGGACTCCTGAACAAATAGTTAAAAATGTTAAATATCAAGAATCTCATTCGGAACTATCTCTAATAAGTATTCCGCCTGAAGAAATTATTGGTGCGAAGGAAGTTTGGTTCTATAATACTAAACATCGCATATTGATATATTATTATTCGCCTAATGGATTGTCTATCAGAGGTACTACTATTCAGGATTATGGTAGAAGTGGTAGTAAAAAATTAAAAAATCCAGATACACAATTGGGTGAAATATTAGGTCAATACAATTTTGATGATAGAATTAGATGGTTTGGTAGTATCAAAACTAAGAATTTTGAACCCAATGGTCGTATAAATACCAATACAATAATTTATAAGGTATTTAATAAATAATATGACTGATGACAATGTAATTCAGTTTCCTTTATCGTCAGAACAGAGAGAGAAGTTAGCTTCTGACTATGAGAATAATGAATCACTAACGGCAACTGGTTCTATTCATTTGAATAAGGTTGCTTTTGTTGATGAACTATTAGAAGGAACTACTGTTCCTTTGTTGAATCAGTATGCTTCTCACGGTATAGACATAAAGGATAAGAAATTTCAGGTCGATTTTAGATATGCGATTGATTGTATGAAATCAGCTATCTATCGTCAAATGGGATTGAGTCATCCTATACAGGATGTTATGGATTTCGTTGATACAGAGGATTAATAATGGCAATTTTGGTTGATTACAACCAAATCTTCATCGCGAATTTGATGAAACAACCTGAGATACATATATCAGGTAGAGCCGATGAAGATTTGGTTAGACATATGGTGTTGAATAGTCTACGTAGCTATCGCACTAAATTTAAAAATAAGTATGGTGAGTTGATTATTTGTTGTGACAATAACAAAAACTGGAGAAAGGCTGTATTTCCAGAGTACAAAGCTCATCGTAAAAAAGGTCGTGAACAGTCTAGTCTTGATTGGAATAATATTTTTCAATCATTAAATAAGATTAGGTCAGAGCTTCGAGATGTTTTTCCCTATCTAGTGGTTGAGGTCGAGGGAGCTGAAGCAGATGACGTAATCGCAATACTAACAGAAATCTTAATGGAAGAACAGATTTTGATATTATCAGGTGATAAGGATTTTGGTCAATTACAGAAATTCGATAATGTGGATCAATTCAATCCTATGAGAAAGATTTTTGTCGAGATAGATAATCCAGAGAAATTTTTAAAGGAACAGATATTGCGTGGTGATAAAGGTGATGGTGTACCCAACTTTTTAAGCCCGGATGATACCTTTGTGTCTGGAAATAGACAAGTACCATTATCCAAATCAAAAGTTTCTAAATGGGTTGATATGGAGCCGGAGATATTTTGTAATTACGAAATGTCTGTCGGTTATCATAGGAATAAGCAGATGGTTCAACTGAGTAGTGATGTTATTCCAGATAATGTGTCTGGTGATATTATTCAATGTTGGAAAAATTTTAAACCTACAGACAGATCGGTTATGATGCCCTATTTTGTAGAAAATAAGTTAAGAATGTTAATGGAAAGAATTGATGAATTTTAGGAGATTATATTATGGAATTATCATTACATGAAATTTTTACGGAAGTGTCTAAAGAATCATCTATCAACAAGAAATCAGAGATCCTACTGGAACATGATTCAAAGGGATTACAAATATTTTTACGTTGTGTGTTTGATGATAAGGTTACATGGTTAGTACCAGATAGTAAGCCACCATACGAACCGAATGATGCACCAGAATGGGATCTAGCAGAAGCTAGGTTAGAACAGGAAGCGTTAAAAATTGGTAGGTTTATTCAGGTGGATGGTCAAACACCACTTCAGGGTAGAGATATAACCAGAACTAGACGTGAACAGTTGTTTATTCAGTTGTTGGAAGGTTTACATCCAACAGAAGCTGATCTGTTGATGTCTGGAGTTAAGAAGAAAATTAAGTACAAAGGATTAACAAAACGGGTGGTTGAGAAAGCCTTTCCCGATCTTATATGAGTTTGGATATGAATAGATGTTGGTTTATAGACGTTGACGGTACAATTTTTGAACATCAATCGGACTACAAATTATTGGATGCGTTATTCAATAAAGAGTGGAAATTGGATAATATTTTGCCTGGTGTGGCTCACTTGTGGGATAACATACCAGAGCAGGATTATATTGTGATTACCACGGCTCGTCCTAGTATTTTTCGGTATATGACTGAGAAAGCTCTCAAACGCCATGGATTGAGATTTGATTATATCCTGATGAACTTACCATCAGGGCCTCGGATCTTAGTCAATGATACCAAACCTTCAGATGAAGGCGGTAAAGTTATGGCTTTCTCTACACCAGTCGAAAGGAATAAAGGGCTTGATTGGGAACTTTTCGAGGAACATTTCGATAGCGAAGGAACTGATACTGTATAGTAGATACCTTTTTTGGAAAGGTAGATTTCAGAAAAATTGGATATTGTGGAGAATTGAGACATATTATGGAATACCGGCGGATGACTTTCAGATTAGGAAGTTACCGCCCTTTTCTGTGCTTGTAAAGGATTTATGGGGGTTTGGAAAATGGTTACACCACCTACGATAAAAATAATTTTACCAGATTCATTTAGGTATTTATTGGACAGGATGAAGAACGAATCATCAGAAATTTCTGATATATTGGAGTGGGATGGAATTATCAATAATTCACCTATCATGATGGCACGAGTTAAACTTGGATTTGATGCTATTGGTTCCTGTGCTAAATTAGCTCAGAATATAGTGGATACTGAATTGGAGATTGAATATAATGACAAATGAACAACATCACGAATACTTGGTCGCTCGTGGATTTTTAAAACGAGTCAAGGAAGCTTTAGAACAGGGATTTTATCCTGACAAGGAGAGAGGTAAGCAATTGGTTGAAAATCTTGAACAGAAAATGAAGGATCTTGAAGAATGCGATACAAATTGATTGTACCAGAAGGATTATACGAATCTGATAATCTTATTGGATTGGTGATTGAGGTATTGAGGCATCGATTTGAACATCTGGTCAAACACGGAAAATGGATGGACTAATGATAGCTAGAATACGAAATTATGACTATTCTAAAATTGTGAGGATAATTACTGATAGACCTACAATGGTAGAGTTCTTTCAGATTTTAATTACCACTGTGACTGTAACAATGGTAATGTTAATGATTACTCATCTACTTATATCAGGTGAGTTTGGATTTTTATGGTGGTCGCCAGAAAGGGGTTGGTTATGGAAGAACTTGATTGGGTAGTAATTGGTGCGTGTGTTATGTGGGGAATTGGTATGATTGCTCTTGGTATTATGTTTTATAGACAATTAACAAGTGGTGGTGACGACAAGTATTAGACATAACGGGGTGTAGTTCAGCCCGGCAGAACGCCTGCTTTGGGAGCAGGAGGTCGCAGGTTCAAATCCTGCCACCCCGATTTTTGAGGTATATATTATGAAAAAGATTTCACGTAAAAAGATGATTCACGCCCTAGTCGATAAGGAAATTCGGTTTCTCTTACAGAATGAAGAAGCTCTTCTCAAGAGAATGGAGTGTAAATATCGCAACATGACCAAGAAGCTTCTCAAGACTCATTACAAGGATAATATTACTGATGTTTTGTTAGGAGATGGCATATGGGTAGATACTAAAAATGGCTATAAGATCATGACGGTAGATCATGAGAGTGGCTGGGATGCTTCTGAGTTCGATGATATTATTGATGAACCAAATGAGAAGGATTCACAATCGGAGCTGTCTGATGATGAACTTACGGAATAATACACTAAAGATTAATCTCGTTTTCGAGTTAGATGTTGATACGGATAACACAATAGAACCTAAGCATGTAGTCAATATCATCGCGGATGAAATTCGTATCAGGAAAAAATATGACGGGTTTACCGTCAATGGTTTCGCGATGGATTATGAGGTAAGAAAGAATCCTGATATGATGGAAGTTTGAAAAAAGTTTGAAAAAAAGTGAAATTAACCTTGACTTTGCTACTCTATAAATGGTATAATATACTATAATCAAGAATAGGAGATTGAAATGTTGAACAGAGAAGCACGAACGATGATGACTGAGATGGAACTACTGAAACAAGCAGAGAAAGAGGTTGGTAGACTATTAACCGAAACTGAAAAATGGTTTGTCTGGACTCATCCGAATATGATGTTTCGCGAGATCAGAGTAATGCTAGACACAGAAGAAAAAATGAGACAAGATGGAAAAAATCTTCCAGATTGGCCCCAATTTGGGTAAAAAAGTGAAATTAACCTTGACACAGCTATGTCAAAAATGGTATAATTAGTATTGAAGGGTTGGGAAAGGTTCCTAACCGATTAACCTGAAAAGTTGGAGATATAAAATGGAAACTTACGGTCACAATGGAATGATTCAAAGTTCAGTAGAAAATAGTCTTAAAGTTCAAAAAGCTCTTTTGGAAATGGGTTCTCATTTGCAATTAGCTAAGTTATCACCAGAAACTTTAGAACTTTATGATTGGGCTAATCAGTATAAGAATAATCAGATAGATCTCAAGGGTGAAGAAAAAAATTCTGGTCGTCGTTCATATGCGGAAAAAGATCCTAAATTGGTTATGAAGGTTCGTGAATTACGTGAACAGAAATTGACTAATAGTGAAATTTCTGATAAGTTATTCGTAATGGGATGGAAGACTAAAACTGGTAGGAAATTCACTTGCGGAATGATCACTCGGTTATATCAACAGTCAAATCAATTAGTCAAAAAAACTTCAGTTTAACCTAAACCTTTTAGACTGTAGAACGTCTAATATAGTGTAAGAACAAAGAACTAAACCATTAACCCGCGAACTTGGAGATTTGAAATGACGTTACAACAACTGATAGATCAATTACAAGAACTGAAGTCAGAACATGGTGAGAACATAGAAGTGAACTTCACGATCCCGGCACATGAAGGTTCGTATGAATCAGATTATGGTGCGTCGGAGTTGACGGAATCGGAAGCTTTCCAAATGCCGTGGAAAGGCGAAATGTACAACATACTGTCTTTAACCTTACAGTAAGGGGTATTTGATGATACGATACATGGTAGGCGTTTTGACAATTATCGGTGTTGGTGGCGGTATGGAATGGGGCACTTTAACCCCAATCGGAGCTTTCATTGGTGGAGTTGTAGGCCTGGCCCTGATGTATTCTCCAGTAAGAGATGGAAGTATTTACAGACTGATTAACAACAAAATTAGGTAAGTATATGAAAGAAATTATTTACAATCACTTACATAAAGGTACTCGTAGGAATGGATCGAGAAAATCAGACAGAACGGATGAACTGCATAGAGGTATTGCATCAATTATTTCTAGTCAGGTAGATGATTTTGATAGAAAATTTAGTATTCAGTATGAATCTAAAATACCTTGTGTATATGGCAATACTTTTAGTGTTGATATTAAAGTATGTGATAGAGATACAGGAAAGTTACATACTGTAATTTTGGGTAAAGCATTCGTTTCATCTGTTCAGAAAAACAGGGCAAATAATGCAAATACTAGCATAGGTGAAATTTGTCGTATTCTTGGTGCCAATCCTGATGTGAACATATTTTTCGTAACCTATATTGCTAATAGTGTACCTAACTATAAGAGTGATATATGTAATAGAATGAATAAAAAGGATTCTAGTTATATTGATTTAGGCGAATTGCTTGATAATATCAATATATTTTCTGATGATGTTAAGAGTAAAGTTTATTTTGGAACAGTGAGTTATGATCTTAGTGGTATTAATTATTATACCAAAGAAAGTTTTCATAATACATTATCAGTAGATAGTGTTGAAAATATAGATACTAAATCCTTTGATCGAAGCGTGGAGATGATATTTGTATAGATTACACAATGGTGATTGTTTGAAAATTATGTCGGAATTAGAGGATCATTCGGTTGATATGGTATTTTGTGATCTTCCATATGGTACTACTAGAAATAAATGGGATAGTATAATTCCTTTGGATTTATTGTGGAGTGAATATTCTCGTATAGTTAAATCTAATGGTGCGATTGTATTGACCGCAGCGAATCCATTTGATAAAATTCTCGCGATGTCTAATATGGATGATTTTAGATATGATTGGATTTGGCATAAGAATAAAGCGACAGGACATCTTAATTCTAAGAAAATGCCACTGAAGGCCCATGAGTATGTTTTAGTTTTTTATAAAAAACTTCCTACATACAATCCTCAGTTTACATCTGGTCATAAACCAATGAATGCAGTAAGTCCTAAAAATGACATACCAGAACCAGATAATTTGAGAAATTATGGTCATATAGGTTCTACTGATGGAAATCCTGGCGGTACGACAATCCGTCATCCAAGAACAGTATTAGATATACCTAATGTATTAGATATACCTAATGAAGGATATGCGGTGTTGGAAAATATACCCGTTACTAACAATGATGATCCTAAAAAGTTTCATCCTACACAAAAACCTGTTAAATTGTCTGAATATTTCATTAAGACATATACAAATGAAGGTGATGTAGTTTTAGACAACTGTATGGGATCTGGTTCTACGGGAATTGCTTGTCTTAATCTCAATCGTGATTTTATTGGGATAGAGTTAGAGAAAGAGTATTTTGACCATGCATATAAATGGATTAATAAACCTTCCCCACTGGAAAATTTCATGGAGAATACAAATGACTAGAAAACGTCGAAAGTTGACCAAGAAGCGATTAGAGAGAAAACGTAGTAGAGAACAGATGTTGAAAGCTAGTATAGATCCTGTAACGGGTAAGAAATGGGGGAGAAAATAGGTTGATAAACATATGGGGATATAGCTCAGATGGGAGAGCGTTGCCCTTGCACGGCAAAGGCCGCCGGTTCGATCCCGGCTGTCTCCATTATTATTGGGATATAGCTCAATTGGTAGAGCGTTTGGCTGTTAACCAAAATGTTGCTGGTTCGATTCCAGCTATCCCAGCCAATGCTGATGTAGCTCAGATGGCAGAGCAGTAGCTTTGTAAGCTTCAGGTCGTCGGTTCGATTCCGACCATCAGCTTTTCACATAGGGAGTAATAAAATGACAATAGGAGATATAATCAAGTGTGTGGCAGTAGTTTTTTACTTTGTTGGAACCAAGAAAGTGATTGATAAATATGTCGCGAATAAGGAATCACCACTAACAAAAATTCAGAAATGGGGCTTGGTCGTGGGAATGGTGATATTTACTGGAATATTATTTAGTGTTTGTGGGTAAAAAAGTTCATTTTAACCTAAACCTTTTCGGCTGGAATACGTCTAATATAGTGTAAGAACGAAGGACAAATAGTGAAAGAGAAGAAACGACTCAAAACCATCAAACGGATTCAAGATCTGTCAATCACACTAGATTGTAACCTGTTTGAGATTATTCCAGTGAATGTGATGAAACAGCTTAGTCCTAACTTTAGTCGCTCTACAATGGGATTCAAATACGAACCGTCAACAAATGTTGTTGACAACACTCAAAACAAAGTTCTCAGATAAGTGAAAATAGTCTTGACTTTGATGTACCAAAAATGGTATAATAGTACTATAAACAATTGAGGAAAAGAGAGATGAAATTGACCAACAACAACAAAATTTTCAAAGATAAGCTGGCCAAACTAATGGCGACAGAGAATCTCACCGTCGAGTATGGTGAATTTGAAACCGCGGTTTTCGATACTGTTAATCGTGTTTTGTCACTTCCCAACTGGTCACATACGTCTAATGACGTTCACAATTTACTGGTAGGTCACGAAGTAAGTCACGCACTCAATACACCACAATTAGATGATGATTCAGTATTCACTAATATTGATGAAGATCGCCCTCAGGTAGTCCACACGTATATGAATGTGGTCGAGGACGCACGTATTGAACGTGAGATCAAGACCAAATTCCCCGGGCTGAAAAGATCATTTTTCAACGGATATAAGACTCTGGTTGAAGAAGATAAGTTCAAAATTGAAGATCGCGATGTATCAGAAATGAATCTGATTGACAGAATCAACCTGTTTTTCAAGGTTGGAAACCATGTCCGTGTACCGTTCAACTCAGAAGAAAAGCCCTTCCTGAATCTAGTAGAAAATACCAAAAGCTTTGATGATGTAATGGAAGTGGTCAAGGAAATCTACTCATACGCGAAGAACAAAGCCCTTGAGGAAATGAACGAAGCTGAGACTTCCACTGAACATAGAATGGTAAGAGCTCAGACTGATGGCGATGATGAACAGTTTCCTAGTCCATCATCTGACATTAATAATGATACCGAAAAGGTAGAATCACCAGAAGATGATGGTAATGACCAGTCTGGCGATGTAGATCAGTCCAGTGAAGAAAATTCAACCGATTCTGATTCCAGTAGTCCGAATGCTGGTGGTCAAAAAGGTGCGGATGAACTGACTGATAAACTCAATTCTGAAACGTCTGATAACCTGAAAGATTCACTTGATGACATGGTTGAAGAAAATCAGTGGGGAAGATCAGCTTCTCCTAACTACTACTACATTCCAGAGATCAATTCTGACGGATTTGTGGTAGACCTGAAAGAAGTTCATGGTCAAATCGAGGCTTACTACACCAATGAATTAGAGGCTGACTTGGTACGTAAGGAATTCACCAAATTCAAACGAGATACTGTCAAGGTAGTCAACTACATGGCGAAAGAGTTTGAATTGAAGAAAAACGCAGAACAGATGTCACGTGCGAGTATTTCCAAAACTGGTGTAATCGACGTGAACAAGCTTCACTCATACAAGTTCAATGATGACCTGTTTCGTCGAGTAACCTCAATTCCTGGCGGGAAAAATCATGGTCTGGTGATGTTCGTTGACTGGTCTGGTTCTATGTCCGATTCAATCGGTGCGGTTATCCGTCAATCACTGACACTCGCGATGTTCTGTAAGAAAGTAGACATTCCATTTCACCTCTATTCCTTCACTGACGCGGGTATGAAAGTTAGTCAAATCATGTCCGGCGTTGTAGAACCAAATGAATCAGATCATCAAAATTCAATCAACTATGGTCATCCTTTGGTCAACTATGACATCGGCGATTTGACAATTTCAAACTTCCGTCTACGTGAATTACTAAGTAGTAAATTGAACAACAGTTCCTTTGATAAAGCGATGTTCAACCTGTTCACCATGGCGACAAATTTGGATACTACCTACTGGAGATCAGTACCCTATAATGACTCCCTGAATTCGACTCCGTTGAACGAAGCGATCGTAATCGCACATGATCTGATTCCAAAATTCCGTAGTCACTACAACTTGGAAAAGGTAACCGCGGTTTGGTTGACAGATGGTGAATCAAATTGTAATGATGTACGGTACTATCCTGAAGATATGGAACGTCCGTCTAATATGTATTCATCTTCAGAAAGAATCGTTTCCAATAAAACAACTAAGAATCAGTATCCCGCGGGAAATCGTAATGAAATGACCAACGCCCTTCTTGAATCATTGAAGGATACTTGTGGTATTGAAACGGTTGGATTCTTTTTGACTCCCGGCCGTGCGTATAACCTACGTTACAAATTACCTCAGACAGAAGAAAATGATCAGAAGATCAAAGATTTCTATAAGAACAAGTCCGCGGTGTTTACTGATGTTCGTGGATATTCTGAGTACTATGTACTGAAATCAGGTAAGAAAGATCTTGATACGGAAAATGATACATTTGACATTGAACGCGGATTAAAGAAAGGTAGAATTACCACAGCTTTCAAAAAGCATACCAAAGCTCGATTGACCAATAGAGTGGTACTTAATTCACTGGTAGATGTAATCTCATGAGCGATATCAAGAGAGATGCGATCTGTGAGATCTTATTGGAATTGGAATTGACAATCAACGAAGATTCCAATAGAGATCAGGTTGCCCAGCTGCTTCATCATCATATCGAGCAGTTGAAACAGATTCCAAATCTACCATTTACCATAGGGAAAATCAGTGGTGATTATCAATTCTCTGTCAAGGGCGAAGAAGATGAAGAAAATGATCCCAATGACCTGACAAAAAATCCCGCGGATATGATGAAAGTATGATAATATTACTAGGGATAGAACTATTAGTAGTAGGTCTAGTGATATATTACAGATGGGAATTGATAACAGGACTACTCACAATGTGGTGTAGATTTTTAGACAAATGGAAATTGTAAATTTCAAAAGAAATCTTTATTTTAAAGATGATGGCAATAGACCAAGGGCCTATACTAACACTTGGTCAAAATATTTTCGTAATTGAGTGGGTGATGGAGCCCACTATAAAATAATTATTATGATAAAACTTACCGAGAGAACCTTGATAGATTTAGGTACACTTAACTTTGATCCAGCTGGACTACAGAAAGTTACTTCGCGAGGACAAGTAGCGTTAGTGGTTGATTCTAAAGGAAAGATTGATTACAATTCACCTTCAGTCAGAGGCCTCGATCAAGCTTGCCCGAGATTGGATACTTCACCTGAGTCTAAATTGAACTTCGCTTTACTAACGGGTAGACTTGAGATTCCAGGCCATGCAATGTCAGCCCTATTAGGATCACCAGAGGCGTTTGATGAATTTGGATTGGATAGTTCACTACGAATAGAGTCGATGAAGCGTAATAAAGAAGGACGTGACCAAAATTATGTTTTTTGTTCAGCTAAGACTGGACAATTTGTAACTGATTTGGCGAAGAAGTCTAGTTGGAGTGATTGTAAACTTACTAATACTACTCATTCTAGAGGTAAAGGTAAAGGTAGAAAATCAGTATGTATAGCGAAGTTTACTCCAAAACAAGCTTGGGTACAGTATACAGAGAGTGGATTACCGATCGTTTTCTTTGATTTAGGTAAGAGTTAGTTTTAACGATAGAGTGTCACTTTCGGGTGACACTTTGTCTTTTTTTAGATATGATAATTGATTGGGAAACTGTAACGGTATGTGTAATAGCTTTGGGAATGATAATTTATCTCTTGAAGGAACTTTGGGGAGTTGTTCTTACTTTCTTCGAGTTTTTGAAACTGTGTTTGGATAGCTGGAGCGATCGTGGTAAGAAGAAATAGTGTCACCCAAAAGTGACACTGTTCAATTTTTGGACACTTTGAGAAATCTCAAATAAATATGGTCTTGTGGTTTCGAGTGGACGACGATTATTTTTCAGAAAAGATCAAAAAATCTCAGAAACACCTAAACCTTTTCCACTGGAGAACGTCTAATATAGTGTATATGTTAATAAGGACAACTAAACACATAGAGTACCCACTGTTGACAGGGGTGTTTACGACGATTGAAAGAAAGTTTGAAATTAGTCTTGACATTCACCCCCAAAAAATGGTATAATATAGTATATTAAACAATAGGAAAAGGTGTTCCGAATGAGAAGTTTTGTATGGGTCGAATCGACCACAGATAGTGTTGTAGTACGTGTCAAAATGACAGGTCAAATGAGTTTACATTACACGCGATTAGATCTCGCGAGTCGCGGGTTGACTACTGATAGTCACTCTGAGTATGTTCTACCAGATGGAACTATTTTTCGATTTAATCAGTAAATAGCCTTGACTTTGACCTACCAGAAATGGTATAATATAGTATATTAAACAATTGGAGAAATGACATTGAGTAAGACGCGAATTGATCGACTGAGTACAAAAGAAAGTGTTGAAGAACTGGATCGGTATTATGATACTCCACCCATTGAGGTTAGTAACCCAATGTTGGTCGAGGTGTTTGATAATCGCGGAATGTATTGCAGTAGAAAGATGAATCAGGTCTCAGCAGGAGCAGTCAAGGGTAAGAAAGTAGGTAAAGTTCAGTTCTACGTAGTAGACAGATCTGTCTTGGATGGCGATTCGTCAGATAGCGGCGAAAATGTTCCCGCGATTGACCCAGTAACTACGGTACTTCCAGAAGCTGCTCGTCAGACTAGCGGCGAATTGGTTGGCTCTATGGATGATGTCAGTTTTATCCCATCCGCGGATAGTACCTATATCAAGTGGGGTCATCATTCCAAAGTTGAAAAGATTGTCAAGTCTGAAATGTTCTATCCTACCTTTGTTACAGGACTATCAGGTAATGGAAAAACTTTCATGATCGAACAGGTCTGTGCGAAATTGAAACGTGAATGTATTCGTGTCAACATCACAATCGAAACTGATGAAGATGATTTACTAGGTGGATTCAGGTTAGTCAATGGTGAAACAGTTTTCCATAGAGGCCCTGTGGTAGACGCGATGGAACGTGGTGCGGTTCTTCTACTAGATGAAATTGACCTAGCTAGTAATAAGATTTTGTGTCTACAGCCAGTGCTAGAAGGCAAGGGTGTATTTCTCAAAAAAATCAATCAGTGGGTCAAACCTACCAAAGGATTTACAATCCTAGCGACAGCGAATACTAAAGGTAAAGGTTCTGAGTCTGGTTCTTTTGTAGGTACTCAAATTCTCAACGAAGCGTTCTTAGAGAGATTCGCGATTACACTAGAACAGTCCTATCCTCAGCCAGCGACTGAGAAGAAAATGTTACTCAAACACATGGCTGAAGCTGACGCAGTAGATGATGGCTTTGCGGAGAAGTTAAGTAACTGGGCGGAGTCAATTCGCAAGACCTACTATGATGATGGTTGTGATGAAATTATCAGCACACGGCGATTGGTTCACATTGTAAAAGCTTTTGGAATTTTTGAAGATAAGTTACTGGCGATTGATCTGTGTGTTAGTAGATTCGATGAAGAAACCAAATCGTCGTTTATGGAATTGTACACAGCACATGATGAAACAGTAGTAGTAGATAGCGAGCCGGGCAATGAGTCAACAATTGATTTTACACCATTCTAATTTTTACTCAAAACCGAAAGGAGCAGTTTGCCAGGTGTGTTGGGGGTTCCTCCTCCCCCTGCATGCCGCCCCTGAGAAAAAAGATTGCCTAGGAGTCCCAGCACACAACACTAGTATACTAAATACGCAGAAGTAAGGACATAGAGAGATGAATCAAGATCACAACATCCAATCAAGGCAGCACCTGATCAAAAAACTTCAAGACAATAAGAGGAAAGATCCTTTGAGTTATTTCCAAGATCTAAAATCACAATCTTCTTCCAAGCCATTAACGCCTCCCGAAGATGGAGAATGCTTGACACCCATAGAGTGGGTAGTCGGACTAGGATTGAAGGTAATCGAAGAAGATGCAGGAGCATTTCTCTCCCCTGATTCTGTAAAAGATTCCGAGCTACTCAGTACTACCGATCAGGTAAAAAAATTAATCGAGAATTTTTATAGAAACGAGATTAATGATTTCGGTGACTATATCGGAAACGTAAATACAGAATTAGCTGAGAAAATTTGTCGATGGGGTCTGGAATATTTTCAACAGGGTGAATCTCCCTATGAGAAAAAATGTATGGAACTTTATCATACAGGATCTCTGTCAATATCAAAAGTAGGAACCATAATTTCGTCTATTCCCATTTATTTCTACAGTCGGAAGTTAGATGAAACAGTCAAGGATTCTGAGTACATAGGAAAAGTTAGTCAATCTGTCGCTGATAATTTATTTCTGAAAGTAATGGAATATGACAAAGGGGAAGAATCTGAAAGTGGACGATTGAAGTGTCGCGATAGGGATGGAAATTTTTTCGTCTTCTATACCAAGAATAAAACAATAGAAGAGCATTTAATCGAAGTCGGTGATTGCTTTACTCTGGAAGCAAAGATCAAGGATCATATCGAATCTCCCTATGACAGAGATTTAGAGGGAAACAGAATTCGTATCAACAAACTGAATTACGTAAAGGTAGTTAAAAATTATGGAAAACCTAAATAATAATAGAATCAAGGTCAAGTTTATGAATCCTCTTTTAGAGATCGACATCTTTGGCTATAGTGTCGAAGATACCAAAAGATTTTTCAACACCATTCTCAGGATTGACAAGGAACGAAATAATATTGAGAGGAAAGTTACAGAGGATACACTGGAATTGAAATTGACGGACAGTGCGGGTGGAATTGATCCATTAATAGACGAAGGCAGCCCGTTGCCTTTTAGTAGTGTAGAAAGAGATCGTACGCCTGATCCAGCGGACGTTCACGGAGAAGGTGGATTATTTGAGGCGAGTACACGGCATAAGCCGGAGGAACATTAGGAATGGATAAGTTTGAAATTATCATACACTTAGTTACAGTCGCGGTTACATCAGTAATGGCCTACTTTTTAGGTTCTATACATGGTGAATTCAAAGGCATGGATAAAGTAAGGGAGATTTATAATAAGAATGATTGAGATAGGATTATTCGTTTTTAACCTTGTGCTGATTTCCGTATGTATGTCTGTGTCCTATAAGATGGGTCGTAGTATGGGAAAAACAGAAGAAAGGAATAGAGCATGGCATCAAGATTTTGATGAAAAATGGGAACAGTTCAAGCGGTCATGAATCGTAATAACAAAGTTTACGCAGCTATGTGGGTTTGGGTAGGACTAGGAATTTCTCTAGTCCTGCTATTTGGCCTAGGAGTCACATTGATTATTATTAGATATATTATAGGACTACTAGGATGATAAGAATATTCGCGTGGATTGTCGGAACTCTTTTATTTTTAGGAGTCTGTGTTATTGCTAGTATTTTATTACAGTGGGTTGATACATTAGATATGATGGGGTATTAATGATGAATTTGATTAAGAGAGTTTGGGGAAATGAAATGACATGGAAAATTCTTGGCTGGTATACCACCATTACTGGAATGTTTCTGGCTGGGGTATTCGGATGGTTGGCGGGTATTGGTCTGGTGACTGTGATTGAACGCGGAGGATTATTTTAGCTATGAAAAAAGATGGGATTGGAAAATCGTATGAGTTGACAGCGGGTAATGAGTTGGTTCCCATAAACAGAGAAATGGCAATCAGCTATATTGAAAAATTGGAACAGGAAATCGAACGTTTGGAAGCTAAGCTACGAGCTGTTGAAAATAATCGTAGACTAACAGAACTGTGGGCGAGTGGTGAGGTGGAAAATTAATATGGATGATACAGTTTTAGTGCCAGAAGTAGATCAAGCTATTATAGTGATTAGGAACTATGTAGAGATCCTAGAGAAAAAAGTTATAGAACTAGGAACCGAGAATAAAGATCTGAAAATTCGTCTACACGATCTTCACGCTCAGATCAGACCTAGTGATGAAAGAACAGGAATGCATGGTTATTACGAAGATGGCCCTCCTTGGTCTGGTGGTTTTATCAGGAGAGAAACCAGTGCTATTGAGGAAAGAGATCAGAAAAGAGAAAAGGAAAAAATGTTAGAACGTTGGACTAACATGCGAATTGAAAATCTATAATGGGAACTTTCAAGAGAAAGAATACGGTTTCAAGAAAAATAGAAGCAGGTGATTTAGATGTTCACACTGGAATTAGATTGAAAAAAACTTCACCTCAGCCTAAACCTTTAGGCTGGTTTCAACGTCTAATAGGTGTAGTGTTTAGTAAAGGGAAGAAATGAGGTTATTGTTCTGGAAATTCTTGATGTGGTGTTTTGGTACAGCAGGAATGGTATGGGCTTACTTGATTATGGGTTATTTGGGAATAGTAGGTTTATTCTTTCCTGAGTATGTAGATAACTTTTTAGATAGATTACGTGAGGAATGGGAAAATGAATAAGTTAGGAATGAATTTGTTGAAAGCTACCAGAGCTAAAGTAGAAGGTGAAATCGCAATCGCGGAAGCTAACCTACAGGTCTTGTTACAGAATCCTGTCGGTATCGGAGAACATATTGATTTAGCAGCTGATGTCTATTGTTTGGTAGATACAATCACAGCTAAGTCTGATATGTTAAACAAGATAAACGAAATTATTTCAGACAATAGTAGTGGGGGATGTATCGGATGATTTTAGAAACGATGTTAATGGCATTACACATGGAGATGACAGAAGCTGATAAGAAACATTATTCACCAATAACGATGTCAGGTCATTTATTTCGTCCATTGGGATGGAAGACTCCAGACAGAAGTCCGAAATATAAACTTCTTGGAACCAAAGTGGTAGGTAAGGACGCGTTAACAGGAACCTGGGCTTATATGTCTAGGTCTAATTCTCCTACACGGGGTGGAGCAATAACCGTAATTAAGGAAGGTGTAGAATTTGATGGAAGTATAGTCACAGAGATTACCAACCGCAAGGTGATACTCGGAAATGGAGTTATTTATGAGCAGCAATCGGTCGAATTTTTGGGGAATGAAAAGGGAAGAACTGGAAGATCAGGTAGAGAAACTTCAAGCGGAACTGGCAGCATTGAAAGTCAGGTACGCGAAGGTGGTCAATCTGAACGTACAAATCGTGGAACAGCTCAAGCGTCAGGTAGAAATGGCCGACGAAATGCGTCGTCTGCTCAAAGAGAAAGATGGCAGGAAAGAGCCAGGCAATTTGAAAGTGCCTCGCCCGAAGACAGGTTACGCATGATTGAACAGTTTCGTAGTCAACGTGGCGGAGGTCGTAGGGGTCGTAGGTAATAATGAAAGATTTACAGTATAGACACGCAGCATTACAGGCTGGATTAAGACAAGTTTCAGATTATTATATAGAACCTAACAGAGAAGGTGATTCTACTCATCCCGGCATTTCTAATTGGGTGTTGGTAGAATGGAAGAAAAAACGGATTAAAGAATTAGAAGATGAGATTAGAGAATTAGAGGATAGGATTGAAGAAGAAAATGCCACTACATAATTATCGGTGTTTACTTTGTATGAAAAGGTTTGAAATCCTACATGAAGTAGATCAGGATTTAAAGTTCTGTGCTGAGCATTGTCAGATGGAATATTACATTGGGTGCAATCACCTGTATACTCCAGCTAGAGAATTGCAAGGCATGGGAGTAGTTAAAAAAGTATATTCAACAGTAAAGGAGAATTAGCTATGGTTACAGCATACTTAAAACGAGAATGTGGTTGGAGTCGTGGAGTGAGAGAGGTGTTAGGTAAGTACGGGATTGAGTATGAAGAAAAGCAAATACACGATCCAGTAAACTTTCATGAGATGGTAGATAAAACTGGCCAGACAAATCAGCCGTGTGTTCAGATAGACGAAGATTATATGCTAACTGATATTAGCGGTGAGGAACTAGAAACTTATTTGGTAGCGAATGGATATGAGTATAAGGATGATACTAGTGATGTTCCATTAGATAAGTCTTGTACTGATGAGGAGCACGAAGAAATGGAACGAAAAGAGAAAGCAGCTCGGCAACCTGTTCAGGGAATTTCTGTTCGTGATACCAGTTTTTATAGGTGCTTTTAAGATGGTCAGCGAAGGGTATTATTGGATAGTAGGAATAGGTCTAATGATTATATTAGGCCTATGTGTATCAGTATGTGGGTAAGTCTGTATGTTGAAAAGGAAGCACGATTGGTTTTTAGATGTAGTAAAGCGAACATTAATAGAGGATGAATTGAAGTTAGCTAATAAGAGGAGCGAACAATTGGACAAAAAAATTGAAGCATTAGAAGGAGTACTGGAAAACCTAGAAAAGAGAAATGAGAAGAAAATCAAAAAAATTAAGAAACTAAAGAAAAGGTTAAAAAAGGTGAAGAAAGCATAGTGTATAAACCACTACCAGAATGTCTGACGATTGGAGACTCGGGCATACATGGATTGGGAATTTTCGCGACTAGAGATTTGTACTCAGGTATTGATTTGGGTATAGCTCATATTAAGTTAGAAGGATTTCCACAGGGGTATTGTAGAACTCCATTAGGCGGGTTCTACAATCATAGTGATGATCCTAATTGTAAGTTAATTTCTGGTACTGATATTGTACACCATGATTATGTAAAGTATTGGCCAGAACCAAAAATTAAAGAAGCTACTTCATTCTTTTTAGTAAAGAGATTGTTTACTATTAAGAACATAAATCAGGGGGAAGAAATCACGTGCAGCTATACGCTGTATGACTTGGAGGCAGACTAATGGGATTATTCGATTACGTTTATTATATCAAAGAATTGCCGGATCAATTTCCTGATCTGGAGAGGGAAAACGAAACCTTTGTGGTTACAGTAGACTACAACAAAGAAGTTTTTCAGACCAAGAGTCTGGATAAGCTATTGGAGTATTATCGTGTGACACCGCATGGAGAAATGTTGCGAATGGTAAACGATGAATATATTCAATGGCCGTATAGTGGTCTGCTGAATTTCTATACAACGGTTGATGATGAAATTGAGCTAGTAGAGAATGATGAGCTAGAGATGATGTTGACTGCGGTTAAGTCTTACTATTGGATTGAGTTTGAGAGTTTATTTAGTAAGGGTGAGCTTCTCTGGACTGAGCCAAAGATACTTGAGTATAGAGAGTCCGAAAATTTGTTTAGGACGAATGAATAGTATGGAACAAGTTTTTACAGCCGTAACAATTTCTATTTTTATGATGATGGGTAGTGCGTTGTATGTGCTTATTTGGGATATTCTTGATAATGATAGCAAGGAAAAGAAATGGAAGATTGATTTGGGGGAAGGATTACATCAAAGGATAGTTGGTTTTATCGGTGTAGATGACAAGGATGAAATCAAGGATTTTATTGATAAGTTAGTAGTTGGTTATTTAAAGGATAATGAAAAGTAAATATGTGTTGGGATTTTGGGTATGGGTTTTAATTATGGCTATAGCAATGTTAGCTATGGGATGTAGTACAGAATATGACAAAGGCTGGTCATGGGGAATGGTGACGGAAGATGGTATAGAAACCGCAAAGATTATTTGGACAAATAAAGATGTTCATGTAGATAATCCTGTAGATGTACATGAAGCATGTAGGAAGGGTCATTACACTGATCCTTATACTAAACTAGAGTATTGTTTGCCTGATGATTTTTTAGATGTGCCTGGTCGGTATTCTTTAAAAAATTATCGAGTAAAGTGAAATTAACCTTGACTTTGCTATACCAAAAATGGTATAATATAGTATATTAAACACAATTGAGGAAAAGAATTATGAATCGCTACGTAGAAGCAACGCCGATAGAAGTTAATAGTGCTAGAGAGTATTTAGATAGTCGTCCAGTGACTAAGGGAAAAGTTAATGTTATGGAATTAATAACTGAAGCAGGAGTTAGGAATACTCTTGACGCTAAGGTTATGTTGATTGACTGGCTTAATGACCAGTTATTTGATGTGGTAGTACCAAGTTATGCAAGAATTAATGAAATCGTTCAAGATCAGGAGTGATGAGTGGACTGAGTTTCGTAGAGAGCATCAAGCTCTCTACGATTTCTATTACGGTTTAGATTACAATCAAAGGTTTAACAATGACGAAACGGAACAGAAAGTACACCAGTATTCGCAGTCAAGAAAAGAAGAATCAAATCAGGACGCGACATCAGAACGCTCCAGAGGGGATTGTGATAATTCCGAAACACAAGCGAAAGACTAGATCTGCTCAGCGTCAAGAGTGGAAAAAGGATTATGCCGATCTACGCGTATAGGTGTAAATCCTGTGGTTATGAATTCAGTGATAAACAGACAGTGGATGATAGATACAAACCAAAAGAACAAGCTTGTCCAGAGTGTAATATCTCTGGGCAGGTTATTCTACGGTTGGGTACTCCTGCGGTTAGGTTTGTTGGATCTGGATTTTATGAAAATGATTATAAGAAAAAAGGAAAGTAATGTTAGAAACTCTTTACAGTATTGATTCCAGAGATAAGGTACGTCACTGGTCTATTTTTGTCAATGGTGATTCTTATCATACTGAGTCTGGTCTTGTTGGTTCTGAGTATAAGGTAACGAAAACTAAGCCTAAGAAAATAAAAGAAAAGAATGTTGGTAAAGTAAACTACAAAACGGCTGAGGAACAAACTCAGATAGAAGCACGTAGAGTTTGGGATAGTCGTTTTGAACGTGGTCATAGACTTACTGTAAAGTCTGCACGTAAAGAAGTTGGAGAAACAAAGAAATTTTTACAACCAATGTTAGCTGAGAAGTATAGTGAGAAGGCGGTTGATGGTTTGTTCCCACTTATGGTGCAGCCAAAGTTGGATGGTATTCGTTGTATTATCCGTAGAGAGTCTACTCGTATAGTAGCTCGTTCACGTAATGGTAAAGAGTTTGATACATTGGTTTATATGCTGAACGACTTAGAGCCACTTTTTAAAAAGTATCCAGAACTGATATTAGATGGTGAGCTTTACAATCATAACCTCAAAGAGGATTTCAATAAGATCATTTCTTTGGTTCGTAAAAAACAGCCGACTAGTGTGGATTCAGATTGGATGGATGTACTAGACGAAGCTAGAGATAAACTCCAGTATCATGTATACGATATTCCGCAGGTCAACGGCCCAGAGGATATGGATACAGAATATTGGACACGAACTGTTGAGTTTGTACATGAGCTTAAGACTACTGATCTGTGGCCAGATAATTTACGTTTGGTTCAGACATGGTGGTGTGATGATGCTGAAAGAGTATCTCAGGTATATGATAATCATGTTGCTGGCGGATATGAAGGTTCTATGGTTCGTCTAAATAAAGGATATGAAACGAGTCGATCTAAGTCACTTCTCAAATACAAGGAATTTAAAGATGCTGAATATTTAGTAATTGGGATAGATGAAGGTGATGGTAATAGATCAGGAACTGCCAAGCATCTTGTCTGTAAAGATGTAGATACGGGTAAGGTGTTCAATAGTAATATCAAAGGAACCTTTGAATGGTATGCAGAGTTACTAGACAACAAGGATGACTACATTGGAAAGATGGTGACTATACAGTTTGCTAACCTTACACCAGATGGGATTCCGAGATTTCCTTTTGCTCTGGCGTTTAGGGATTATGAATAATGGATGTAACATTAGTAGAGAAAATGGGTACTGACCTAACAGTGGTCAATGCAGCGAGGGTGAGTTTTGGAAAAAAGAAAACTAAGTTTACTAAACAGGATGGTAAACTTATTGACTACCTTGCTAGGCACAATCATTGGACTCCTTTTGGCCACTGTAGTTTACAGTTTCATGTCGTGGCTCCAGTATTTGTTGCTAGGCAGTTGGTAAAACATCAGGTCGGATTGGTCTGGAATGAGATAAGCAGAAGGTATGTGGACTCGGAACCAGAATTTTATAAACCAGAAGAATGGAGATTGAAGGCTGAAGATAAGAAGCAGGGAAGTAGTGATGAGGTATGGGAAGGTGATACTGTAGATGATCCTAGTATTGCGTATGATAATCTTTGTCTTGATGCAAGAAATAAATATTTGTATTGGGTCAATGCATTGAATATATGTCCTGAACAAGCTCGGATGATTTTACCACAGTCTATGAAAACAGAATGGTATTGGTCAGGAACCCTAATGGCTTTTGCTAGGGTCTGTAATCTAAGATGTAAACCAGACGCACAATTAGAAACCAGACTCATTACAGACCAAATTGATGAAATATCGTCAGCTGAATTTCCTGTATCATGGAAGGCGTTAAGGAAATGAACAATGATAGCAGACATCACACAGATTATGTTAGTGAACAGCAAGTGGTACATAAATGTACACTTACCTATCGAGACATATTTTCCAATATGCCTTTGCAGTGGTATGTTCAGAATGTCTACGATAGTGTCAATCGTAAGGGATATACGATTCCTTATAAAGATGTTGAGCAATGGGTGGCTTACTTTTTAAAGGATGATATTGAGTACTGTAAGCATTGTTATGGAAAGGGTAGAAAATGACAGAAGATTTAAAGGATAAGGTTGAAAATGATCATGAACTAATACTTCTACTCAAAAAAGAAATAGAGGAACTAACTTCGCATGCGATTGATGTAGAGGATAGGTTAGAGTATTCGCAGAATAGTCATATGGATACTACCCAACAACTTGCAATGCATGAGAAGTTGTCAGCCCAGCATGGAATATTAAAGAGTGTATTTTGGGGTGTAATTTCTTTGATTATGATGATGGGTGCATTGGTTCTGGTCGGATGGTTTACCAAGCAGACAACAATAGAAAGAGAGATGGCTTTCTTTGAACGTATCCTTTTGGTTCTGATTGGTATTGTGGGTGGAGCTGTTAGTAGTTTCTTTGATATTAGGAACTTCACTATTAGCGGTAGAAACGGAAATGGAAATGGAAACGGCCCTCCATCAAAAAATAATAATGCAAAGGATACGGATTGATAAATACTATTACATTACAAGGAGAAGAAATATGATACTACCAGAAGAACCTGAGCCTCCTGACGACTGTTATAAAGTCAAAAAGGAATGGTTCAGTAGAAAAGTTAAGATGTATGTGGTTAGAGAAAAGAGTACTGATGAATTTGTTACAGCTATGCAGAGTAAACCATTGGCACTAAATTGGGTAGCTACACATAATCAAAGAAGAAGGCGTCATAAATGAGAGTCCAGAGAGTTGAAAAGGTTATATGGTCTTGGTTAATGCCAAAGAAAGTAAAACCTGTAGTACAGTCTAAGAAGACTGATAATAAGAAATCCGAAAAAGAGTTTAGATTTTATTTAATTAATGAGTTGAGGTAAATATATTATGGCAAGATTGAGAAAGAGATTAGCATCGTTACAGAATTTGGGATCGGGATTGACTGATGGTGTAGTAGAAAAAGTACTGGATGCTATTGGTGCGGATGATGGACTTCTGGATGGCATTATTGAAAGGGTTGTTGAACCTGTTATTGAAGCTGTTCGTGAAAGCTCTCTTATTGATGATATTATTGAGGAAGTAACTGAAGCAGTAATTGAGGAAATTATTGAAGCACTTACTGGTCGTGAAGTTGATATTGAGTTGGGAGATGACGGCGAAGATGAGGAACGTGTTCTTGATATGAATATCAAGACAGAGGAATTAGACGATGAGGAATTTGGAATAGAATAATGCCTTATTACGATTATAAATGTAAGAGTTGTGGTCGGATTTATCCAGATCAACAGTTTTCTATTGCTGATCGACTTGAACCTACTAAACATACGTGTACAGAATGTGACGAGCTCACTATCATTTTGATGGTAGGAGCTCCGGCGATTGGTGATCCTGTAAGATTGGGAATAAAGAAACCTGATCCAGCTTTCCAGAATCATTTGAAGAATATAACAAAAGGTATGCCGGGCGCTGAAAAGGATGTTCGGTATACTGAAAATATAACTGAGGTATAATATGAGTGAAGAAAAGTTGACTGAATTTGATGACATTATCAAAGTGGTTTTGAAACATGAGGGTGGATATGTAGATGATCCAGATGATCGAGGCGGAGCTACTAATTGGGGTGTTACACAAAAGGTCTATGAAGCGTATGTTGGCTATTCTTGTGATAAAGAAGAAATCAAGAGTATGACACAGGAAGTTGCGGAAGAGATTTATTTTGAAAAATATTGGAAACCATCTAAGGCTGAAAGACTTCCGCCGGAAATTCGTCAGACCTATTTTGATATGTGTGTGAATCATGGTCAAGGTGGAGCAGTAAAGATTTTGCAACAGGCTTGTAACAATAAACGTAAACCAGATAATCAGATTGATGTAGATGGCGGTATTGGCCCTAATACTATTCGAGCTGCATCTAAACTTCAAGATTGGGAACTGAGAGTTGAACGTTCTGGATTTTATTGGAATTTGGTTTACGATGGAGCTAAGTATACGAAACGTACTGCTCAGGTTAAGTTCATTCGGGGGTGGATTCGTAGATGTTTCGATTTGTAGGGCCACCTGTAGAATTGCCTAAGATTGAACAGAAAAATCCTAAAGGCGGAAAGAGATATTATTTATGTGATGGTGAAAAATATCCATCAGTAACTAGGGTTACAGGTTCTTTACCGAGCAAGAAACAGGGTTTGAAGGAATGGCGGGAAAGAGTTGGTGATGATAAAGCTGATTACATTATGAATACTGCGTCCAGTCGTGGTACTAGAATGCATGACATAGCTGAAAGGTTTCTTAGGGGCGAAGATCATACAAAAACAGATAAGGGGGAACGGGTTAAACCCGATTCCCTAGAAATGTTTAATGTTATGAAAGGTCAACTCATAGAAAATATCACAGATATTTATGGATTGGAAGAACGTTTATTTTCGCATCATCTTGGCTTGGCAGGAACAGTAGATTGTATTGCAGAGTGGGATGGAGTAACTTCTGTTATAGATTTTAAGAGTTCACGAAAACTTAAAAAGTGGGAATGGATTTCTGATTACTTTATGCAGTCTTGTGCTTATTCTATTATGTGGGAAGAATTGACGGGAATGCCAGTGGATAGTTTAGTAGTTTTGGTTTCGGTTGAGCCGTTGCCAGGTGATGCTGAACTAAATATCAGGAGATGGACTCCTGAATATGCAAACGAACAACAGAAGAAAGTACAGGTATTTCGGGAAAAACGAGATACATGGGCGGAACCATTATTAGCATTGATAGATAATTATAAAAAAGGTGATTGATATGAATCAAAATGAATTACATGATAAGGTATTGTATCCAGTAACCAGAGTAAAAGCTGGTAAAGCTGGAGGTTCGGGTGTTTTGGTATATAGTGAACCAGATCCAGAAGATAGTGGAAAACATATTAATATTGTATTGACTTGTCAGCACGTTATTGATGGTTCCATTTCGGTTAAGGATGAATGGGATTCACTACTTAAAAGGGAAATTAAAAAGGACATTATGGAAGAAGTTTCTGTAGAAGTTTTTGACTATGATGGTTCTAAAATTTCATCGGCCAATAGTTCACAGGCTGAGATAATTGCTTATGATAAAGGACATGATCTTGCAGCTGTTAAGTTACATAATTCAAGACCACAAGAGCATATTGCGTCAGTCTATCCGAAAGATGATATTGATAATCTACAATTATTTGATGAGGTATGGACAAGTGGATGTAGCTTGTTACATGATCCTTTTTCTAATAAGGGTGAATTGACATATCTGCGAGAGATGATTGACCAGAAGTCTTATATTATGTATAATGCTCCATCTATCTTTGGTAACTCAGGTGGTGGTGTATTTCATGGTAATGGAACATTGTTAGGTTTGTGTTCACGTATTACGAATATTCAGTTAGGTTTCGGTATTGATGTTATGACGTGGATGGGTTTTGGTACGCATCCATCGAGATTATACGAGTTTTTCGAGCATCATGAACTACAATTTATCTATGATGGCTCGGATTATTATGATGCACAGGAACGTCGCAAGGAACGTCAACGTAAATCACTCCGTCATCTATTCATAGAAGAAAAGGATGCTGATAAGGTTGACGTTGCTGAGACTTCATAAGGGGTAACTTATGCCAGTATATTTAGACGATAAAGATGCATTGAGAGAAACGGTTGCGAAACATTTACAAGGTGTTAATTGTAGTGTTTCCGAGTTTATGGCTTATGTTTATATGGATGGTCAAGGTTTATATCTAGTTGATGAGCATAATAATTATGATAAGATGATTGATAATATTAGATCTGAACATCCAACTCAGGATAGTATTACTGTCATTGAGATGATAACAGAAGTTATGGAAAAAGAAGAGCGTGCTTACCTTAATGATTGGGTAATACATGCTAAAGGATTGGAAAGATTACGTGATGTTATTAGAGGTGTTTCCCTTGAAGATCTTGAAGAAGATTGTCAAACAGGCGACCTTTCTACTATGTGTTAGTATTTTTGTTGGATGTGTGCCGGTGATTTATCACCGGCCTATTCCATTAAGATATGAACCTATTGATACTATTATTAGAGTAGATGGCTATGTAGAATATGTCTATGTTCCTAGATATAGGCCTAGGCCTCTGTATCGGTGGGATGGTATGTGGTACGATGAGCCGTATAGATATATTCCATATCAGGATTTGAGGGGGCGTATATCTCCTCGCAAAATTCCCAAAAGACTTTATGATAAAATTGAAAGACAGGCACCAGTAAAACCTATAACGCCTCGTAGACCTATGAATGGACGAAAGACTATTAGACGAAGGACAAAACGACAAAAATGATATGTCTGAAGAACTTCTCAAGAAACGAATTAAGGAAACTCACGACAGCGAATGGCTTAGATTTGGTGGTCTACATTCGTTGTTTGCTTTAGCACTTCCTATATTAAGTGAATTTGAAGGTCTTGGTGAAAATGTGTTTATGGTTATGGGTGGAACTGCTGCGGTTACTGTATTTTCAATATTGTTGAAAATAGCTAGAGTGGGTATAGCTGTTCAGGATATTTATGCAGAACAGGATGAGATTAATAAGGATGATCATAAAGAATATGTTGAGAAAATTGTTTCTGAACGGAAACGGAAAAAGGAATCAAAATATGCTACTAGTCCACCTGAAGCAGAACCTAAAATAGAAGATATGAAACCATTAGAATGGCAAGCAGATTTAATGAAAAAAATTAGAGAAAAACGAAATTAACCTAAACCTTTTCGGCTGGCATACGTCTAATATAGTGTATGTATTAAGGACGAAAAGAAACCCATATTCCCACCGTACCCAAAGCGAATATGGTAAGGAAAGCCGATCTTCCGATATGATACAATTGGTCGGCACGATGTTGGAGATATATTATGAATGAAGAACAGTTTGAAGAAGTAGAACTTGAAATAGAGGATGAAATTTATGATAGAATTGTGAAATATTTAGGAACCGAAGATCCAGATATTATTGCTAAATGGATTTCGGAATCTTTGACCATAATGTTTAATGAATATATCGACAAGGAGAAGGATCTATGATAGACACGTATGGCGTAAAGAAAATGAGTGCGATGGATTATTATAGAGTATTCCAAGAAGTTCAGTCAGCTAAACAGTTAGCTAGAACTCATATGAAAACTCAAATATCTACTCATGAAAGGAATAAGCATGAGGTTTCTAAATCGGAAACTTCAAATGTTATGGCTCCACGGAAATGGGGTTCTAACTTAGATGTTAAAGCATAATGGAAAATGAAAGAGGTAAATTGTATGTTAAGTGGATTGACAGCGAAAACGTTGGGTAGGTATCAGGAAGCGACAAGAATGGTTGAGGAAACGATGTCAAGGTTGGCGTCTGGAACAGCAGATCTTGGATCTGCTGATAGAATTAAGGTTGGTAGGATTAACAATACTATTCATACCTTACAGACAGCAAACAAAGTGGTCAAACAAAATCAAGATTTGTTAGAGTCAGCACTCGCTGGAACTGATGCTATCACAGCTGTTGTCAATAAGATGAAAGAGGTTGCAGCCGAAGCACAGGATGATCAGTTGACAGGAACACAACGTCAGGCATTGATGGATGAATACAATGAGTTGGCTAAAGAGATTGATTATGTTGCTAAAAATACAGAATATGATGGTACGGAATTGATTGATGGTACTTTTGGAACCAAAAGTTTTATCATTGATGGTGTTAGTGTTGATCAGACAGTTAGTGTTGTATTAGGTGATCTTACATTAGAAGGAATACAACTTGGTGCTTATACCGATGCTAATGGTGGTGCAGTAGCCGTATCTAAATTGGATACTGTTGCTGATGCTGAGGATGCAGTGACTCGATTGGAAGCTGCTCTTGCAACTTTGGAAGGTGAACGATCTAATCAGTTGGCTAAGATCGAAAGATTTGATTTTACTATTTCTCATATGAATCGTATGATTAGTATGAATGAAGAATCTGTTGCGACTATCAATGATTTTGATGAAGCATCGGAAATGGCTAAATTGACTAGTTATAGAATTGAACAACAAACAGCAATCGCATTGATGGCTCAAGCACAACAGTTATCTGCGAATGTATTACAACTTTTACAAGGATGATATACTACAGTATACCGTATGCTACCTATTGGTGTGAGGTAGAAATAGATGGCGTGCGGTATACCTTCAAAGTAGAAATGTATGAGAGTATTGATGACTGAGGAACAGCTAGCTGATTTAAAACAAAGGATTGGATATAGGAAATTTTGGAATATGCCGGATTTAGATATATACGGAGATATAACATCGACTCCTAAAAGTACTATTAGGACTACAGACGAAACATTGTCAGTGGAAGAACAGTTAATGGAGCAGGTGATTCAGAATCAAACTAGATTTACTTCAGCTGTTGAGGAAATACGAAAGACTTTTGACATTTCGTATATTGATTCTATTATTTATTATTGCGGTGAACATGATATTGAACTTAATATTGTGGATAGTTTAATTACGAACAATCTTAAAGAGAAACTTGAAGCTGAAGCAGTTCAATTGAATTTTCTCCCTAGAGGTGGAGTACTACCTATTTGATGGATGCGTTAGAAACCTATGTTGCTTATATGGCATTGAAACAACATTTCACTTCTAAAGGCTATGATTATTTTCGTAGTAATGGTAGAGTGAGAGTTAAGCCAGAGACGTTTTATAAACGTAAAGATAGGTGGCTTTTCACCAAGCTTGGTGAAAAGTATACGGATGAGGAAGTAGTAGAATACTTTCTCTCAAATTTTGTCAATGGTGATTCATACGGCGGTTTGTATATTTCGGATGGTGCTACAATCCACATAGAGTGGAAGAAACGAATGCAAAGTATAACGTATAGATTTACCAGTGAAGTAACTGATTTGATTAACAGTGTGAGTCACTTTGACAAATTATTTATAATTAGCGATGGTCAAGATCCAATGGTTTTGAAATCGTTTTATCGAGAAGATGTTTCGACTGAAACATTTGTGATTATGAATCATATTTTGGACTTTTTTCCGCAGTTCAATCGTGAGTTAGATGATACTTATCGGTGGCCTGATATAGAGAAACGATGTCTGAAGTATGTTAAGTTCTTAGATATTGATATACACAAGTATACAACAATATTGAAAAATACAATTATACAGTAATACAAGGATACAAGAATATGAGTTTTAACAGTTTAAGAACGAATCGAAAGCAGCACATTCAGAAACTAACAGACGAAATCCAGAAGTCACAGAACCAAGAACGTGGGTTTGGTGATGATAGAATGTGGAATGTTCAACGTGATAAGTCGGATAACGGATATGCAGTAATTAGGTTTTTACCACCAGCAGAAGGTGAAGATTTACCATGGGCTAAGTTTTGGGATCACGGATTTCAAGGCCCGGGTGGATGGTATATTGAGAATAGTTTGACTACTATTGGTAAGCAAGATCCTGTATCAGAATTTAATACAGAGTTGTGGAACAATGGTACGGAAGCAGGTAAGGAACAAGCACGTAAACAGAAGCGTCGTCTTCGCTATGTGTCTAACATTTTAGTATTGGAAGATCCAGCACGACCAGAGAGTGAAGGTCAAGTCAGGTTATATCAGTATGGCAAACGAATTCATGATAAAATTATGGAGATTATGTATCCAGAATTTAAAGATGAAGAGCCGATCTATTGTTTTGATCTATGGGAAGGTGCTGACTTCAAATTGAAGGTTCGTCGATATGATGGATTTGTCAACTATGATAAATCAGAATTTGATAAACCACGTCAATTGTTAGATACCGATGAAGAAATGGAAGCTCTTTGGAATAAGCAGTATAAGTTGACTGAATTTACTGATCCTGATGGTGGTAGATTTAAGACTTATGAGGAACTAAAAACCAAGATGACTCGCGTATTGGGATTGAGTGGTGATTCGGTTGAACCTAAGATTGATACGGCTGAGGATGTAAAATTGCCTTGGGAAGGTAAACCTAGTTTTGATACTAAAGAATCAGAATCTATTAGTACAGTAGAGGTTGACGATAAGTATACGACTACTGACGATTCTGATTCTAAAGGTGATACTGTTTCTTATTTTGAAAAGTTAGCTAATGGTTAGTGTACTACACTAATTATAGAATTTTGTAGACCTACATCTTGAGCAGTTTGCTTTAAGATGTTGAAGGTTTCATTGTTACTAACAGCAGTGGTGGTGATATTATTATTACCACCACTTTTTTCTGCCTGGTAATCGTTCTCTATTCTTGCTTGCATAGCTCTATCTGATCCAGACATTAGGGCTTGACTAGCAGCTCCTCTTACTGATCCTACAACCATTGTATCAGCTTTGAATACTTCTGGTGATGAATCTCTTGTTACTTTACCTTTAAGAAGTGCAATATCTATTAGTTTATTTGCAAAGGGTATCATGCTCAGGGCAGTTAGTAATCCTACTGCCGGGCCTAGGAATAGGGAATTGAGTCCAAAGTGTTTTACTGCTTTAGCTAATTGGTGAAAACCTTTGGCCATTAGTGACATTTGATCTGCTGGTAATACCTTTAGAAGTTGTGCTAATCCAAGAGATGCTACTCCAAGGGCTAGTAGTGCTGGGATTGCTACATAACTCGTTGTACCAAAGAAGAATAATCCTGCTCCAAGGGCAACGAATGCTCCTGCTAATTTTATATAGTCCATGAACGGAACTTTTGTTAGTTTGATTAGGTTCTCTGTGATTCCTTCCATTAGATTTACAATAGCACCAGAAACAACTTTGATTATTTTTCCGATGGATGATATGATTTTTGCAATTCCACCGAATACTGCTT
>Ga0310345_10000935_pt1 | contig 35706 bp, 35 predicted proteins | sample HC15DNA20500_MG_FD_204667 | JGI IMG/M metagenome (GOLD analysis project Ga0310345, IMG submission 204667) | Marine microbial communities from station ALOHA, North Pacific Subtropical Gyre - HC15-DNA-20-500_MG | ecosystem: Environmental > Aquatic > Marine > Oceanic | place: Pacific Ocean: North... | reverse complement strand
TTCCTAATTGATAATACTTTTCTAAAAATGCCACATGTGCTTCCATGTGGTGGTCAATTTCTTGAACGGGTACTTTGTAGGTAATATTGATGATAAACATGGCTTTAAAAATTATTGATTTAACAATAAAACTGCTTGTTTAGCAAAATAGGTAGCAATTAAATCGGCACCGGAACGTTTAATAGAAGTTAAACTTTCAATAATTGCCTTATTTTCGTCAAGCCAACCACGTTCAGCGGCTGCTTTAATCATGGCATACTCACCACTTACATGGTAAGCACTCACTGGAACTGTTACTGCATTTTTTACTTCGCGAATAATATCTAAATAAGCCATTGCGGGTTTAACCATTACAATATCTGCTCCTTCTTCCACATCTTGTAATGTTTCATTCATTGCTTCTATTCGGTTGGCATAATTCATTTGATAGGTTTTTTTATCACCAAATCCCGGAGCACTGTCTAATGCATCTCTAAATGGTCCATAAAAGCAGGATGCGTATTTAGCACTATAACTCATGATGCCTGTTTTGGTAAAACCACTTTCTTCTAATGCTTCTCTTATAGCACCAATCCTTCCATCCATCATATCGCTTGGGGCAACCATGTCTGCCCCGGCTGCTGCATGGCTCACACTCATTTTAATTAATGCATCAACTGTTTCATCATTTACAATTTCTCCATCTTTAACAATGCCATCATGGCCATAAATAGAATAGGGGTCAAGTGCAACGTCAGTCATTACAAACATTTCCGGTACAGCTTCTTTTATGGCTTTTATACTTCTTTGCATTAAGCCATTTGGATTCCATGCTTCTTTACCTTCATTATCTTTAGTTTCATCTAACGCTTTCACAAAAAGCAGTACGCTTTTAATACCCAGCTTATAAAGTTCTTTTACTTCATTAATGGTAATGTCGAGACTATTTCTAAAATACCCCGGCATGGATGTAATGGGTGTTTTTTCATTTTGGCCTTCTTGTATAAATAAAGGGGCAATAAAATCATTGGGTGTTAAAATGGTTTCAGCTACCAAACTTCTAATAGCAGCCGATTTCCGTAAAATTCTGTTTCGTTTTTGTAAATACATAAAATTGTATTTAAATGGTTAACATTGGTTCGTTTTCTTTGCCCATTCTTCTTCACTAGCGGAAGTGGGTTGTTGTAAGCTTAGCCAATCTATTGGTTGTAAACATACCTCTAACAAATTTGCTTCAGCAGAATTGGGTTGCGGTTGGTAGTTATAATCGAACCTAACGGTAGGCGGGAGGCTCATTAAAATGCTTTCGGTTCTTCCATTGGTTTTTAATCCAAATATAGTACCGCGGTCGTGTAGTAAATTAAATTCAACATAACGCCCACGTCTTATTTCTTGCCAATACTTATGTTCAGGAGTAAAGTTAGTATTTTTCCTTTTTTCTACTATTGGTATGTAAGCCTTTATAAAGGCTTCGCCACATGCTTTGGCAAAGTTTAGCCAAAATTGCTCATTTCTTTCTTCTGTAGGACGTTGGTGATCGTAAAAAATTCCGCCAATGCCCCTCCGTTCATTTTGCCGATGTGTGTTTACAAAATAGTTATCGCAATTTATTTTGAATGATTGATAAAAGGAGGCATCAAACCGATCACAAGCTGTTTTGTGAGTTTGATGAAAATGAATAGCATCCTCAGGAAATAAATAATATGGAGTGAGGTCTGTACCTCCGCCAAACCAACTATCAACTACGCTTTTGTTTTTATATAGTTCAAAATAGCGATAATTACAATGTATTGTAGGAACAAATGGATTGTAAGGATGAATAACCAAACTTAAGCCGCAAGCAAACCATTCATCGCCTTCCATTTGTAATTGTTTGCGCATAGCATCGGTTATATTGCCATATACTACAGAAGTGTTTACACCACCTTTTTCAAACACATTTCCATTGGCAATTACTCTTGTTTTTCCACCACCGCCTGTTCCATCGGGTTTGCGCTGCCACTCATCTTGCATGAATTTAGCTTTGCCATCAGCCAACTCTAATGCCTGGCAAATAGTGTTTTGTAAATTGTGAATAAAATCAATCCACTCATTTTTAAAATTGTTATTGCTACTCATGTGCAAAGCATTAAACATTAATTAGGGTGCCATTCTTTTACGGTATCAACAAAAGCTTTGGCATGATCAACCGGTACATTCGGCAAAATACCATGTCCTAAATTAGCAATATGGCGTTGTCCGCCAAATGCTTGTAGCATATTCTTTACTTCTTTTTTTATTTCAGGAATAGGTGATAATAGTTTTGCGGGATCGAAATTGCCTTGAAGGGTAATTTTTTCTCCGGCCAATTGCCGTGCTATATTGGGCGGTGTACACCAATCAATACCCAAAGCTGCAGCACCGGTGTTTGCCATTTCAGTTAAGCTATACCATGCCCCTTTTGCAAACAGAATAACGGGTGCAATGGGTTGTATGGCTTTTACAATTTGTTCTAAATAGGGCAATGAGTAGGTTTCGAAATCAGCTTTACTTAATAGTCCGCCCCAGCTATCAAACACTTGAACTGTATCAGCACCTGCTGCAACTTGTTGTTGCAAGTAGGCAATAGTAGTATCGGTAATCATTTGTAAAAGTTGGTGTGCCAGTTGAGGTTGTTGATAACAAAAGGCTTTAGCTTCATCAAATGTTTTTGAACCTTTACCTTGTACCATATAGCATAACAATGTCCAAGGTGCTCCTGCAAAACCTATTAAGGGTACTCGTCCATTTAATTCTTGCTTAATTAACTGAATGGCTTTAAATACATAGCCTAATGATTCATGTACATCAGGTATATGTATGCGTTGTAAATCATTACTTGTTTGAATGGGGTTGGGTAATATAGGTCCTTTGCTTTCAATTAATTGTACTTCAAGCCCCATTGCTTGGGGTACAACTAAAATATCTGAGAATAAAATAGCCGCATCAACACCAATGATATCAACAGGTTGTAAAGTAATTTCACAGGCTAATTCAGGTGTTTGACAACGTTCAAAAAAACCGTACCTTCTCCGCAATTCCATGTATTCAGGTAAATATCTACCTGCTTGTCGCATCATCCAAACCGGCACTCTTTCGGTTTTTTCACCACTTAATGTTCTTAATATTAAATCGTTTTTTATTACACTCATGCATTAATGTTAATAGGTTTAAAATAGTTTAGTACCACATCTATCATTTGTTCTTTACCGGGCCATTCGCTAGTAATAATTTTATTTTGAACGTAGGTTTGAATGGTAGCAGCAGTGGTTTTTCCAATAGCAAATAAAACAGTTGATAACGGTATGGTATTTACGGAGAAGAAACTATGTACAGCGCTGGGGCTAAAAAATACAATGCCTTGATAGTTTTTTGAGGTTTCAACCGGTGTTTGAATGGTTTTGTAAACAACTACTTGTTGCGTTGGGAGGCCATTAACGGCCAAGGTTTCAGGCAGCTCATCCATACGTTGATCGCCACAGAAAAATACAAGCGGATTTTCTGGTTTGTGTTCAATAATTTTTTCTGCCAGTAATCCTGCGCTTTTTGCACTTGCTTTAAAATGTTTCTCTCCAAAAAATTGTAACACTTTTTCTTTTGTAACTCCACCTAAGCAAAAGATTTCCCATTTGGGTAAGTGATTTAAGCGAGCAGTAACTACATCAACTGCATTCATGCTAGTAAAAATGGCCGTAATTTTTTTTTGTGCCAGGTCGTGAATAGTATTTGAAATGTCCTCATCGGCTAAAGGAATGGTTTCAATAAAAGGTATAGTGTCAATGCTGATACCTCTGTTAAATGCATTCGTAACCAAAAGTGACTCTAATGGACGGGTACATAAAACCTGTATTGTATTATTATTTTGCATTTTTAATAGATTCTATCAATATTTTAGCATCGGTTAATAATAATTCATTGGCAGCCTCAAATCCTAAATTTTTTGCCAAATTAATAGCGGCTCGTTTTTCAATGTTGTACTGAAGTTTACCATCAGTACCAGTAATATTTCCTTTAAAAATCACTTCCTTGTCTGTACATGTTGCTAAAGCACTAATAGGAGTTGAACATCCGCCCATTAGTGCTTGTAAAAAATCGCGTTCAATTTTTGTACAAAGTTCAGTAGGAGCATCATTAATTGCATGAATCATTTGATAGGTAGCTATATCTTTTTCTCTGCAAACAACCATAATTGCGCCCTGAGCCGGAGCAGGTAGCATCCAAGTTAAGTCTATAGATTTTTCCGGTCTTAAATGAATTCTTTCCAAACCGGCAGCGGCAAATATGGCTCCATGCCATTGGCTATTAGCTACTTTCTGTAAACGTGTATTTACATTGCCTCTTAAATTTTCTATAGTATGGTTAGGGTAACGGTGGAGCCATTGTGCTTTTCGGCGAATGCTACTGGTAGCTATAACCGCCGGTAATTGTGTGTTTTCTAAAAAATTTGTATCATTTCTATAAACGAGTATGTCATTAAAAGAAGCACGTGGTAATACAGCAGCTTGCACAATGCCTTTGGCTAATTGCGTAGGTACATCTTTCATTGAGTGAACAGCAATGTCAATTTTTTTACTTAATAGTGCTGCATCTAAAGTTTTTGTAAAAACACCTTGTACGCCAAGCGCATATAGTGGTGTAACTAAATCAATGTCTCCATCGCTTTTAATATAATGTAATTCACTTTTAACTTGGTGTTGTGCTAATATTGTTTGAACCAGTGTGGCCTGCCATACAGCTAATTGGCTTTCTCTGGTTCCAATTTTAATAATTGCCATGATATTAATAAAATCAATTACTGCTAATGGTAATAAAATCATTGATGGCTTCTATAAAATTACAACCCGGTTGATACTGGGTGCGCAATTTTATTGCCATATTCTTTACTGCTTTTTGTAATGCTTCATCTGTGGTAGTTTGGTGTTGTTTTGTTGCATACACTGCATGAAACATTTCGCAGTTATTCATGTCTTCCAGTTTCTTTTTAACGGCTTTAATTACAGGTACAAATTTTCTACTATCTAACCATTCTGTAAACTCTGCTTCAAATTCTTGAATTATAGTAAGTGCTTTGGGTACTTCAGCTTTGCGCATTTGTAAAGTTGCATCATTAATTTTAGCAAGATCATCAACATTTACTAATGCTATATGGGGTAACTGTGCAGTGTTAGGATCAATATTGTTTGGGATAGATAAGTCAATCAGAATTTTTTTACCGGATTGTTCAAAGTTTTCTTTAAAAAGAATGGGAGTTTCTGAATTGGTAGCAACAATAATAACATCGGCGTTGTTTACTAAAGTAGGAAGGTGATGGAAATTGGCAGTACCAATGCCTAACTCATTTGCTAACTCAACTGCTTTTTCATTGGTTCGATTAATGAGCGTAATATTAGTGGTATTTAAATAATCAATTAAATTTTTACAAGTGTTTTTGCCAATTTTTCCTGTACCAATCAACAAAATATTTTTATTGGGAATGTCCAGTAAATGTTCTCTTAAATATTGTATAGCCGCAAATGAAACCGATACAGTTCCACCACTTAATGCCGTTTGATTTTTGATGATTTTGGATGATTGTAATACTGTATTAAAAAGTCTTTCTAAAAATGAACCTACAAAGCCTTTTTCTTTGGCAAATTTTACTGCCAGTTTCATTTGACCAACAATTTCATAGTCTCCTAAAATTTGAGAGTCTAACCCGGCGCTAACTGTAAAAATATGGTGAATAGCTTCTTCGCCTTGTTTAATGTAGCAGCGTTCCATAAAAAGCTCTTCACTACCAATGGTTTCACTACATAACAAATGAATTAAGTCTGTCGGTTGTTGTGCTATGCCATAAATTTCTGTACGATTGCAAGTGCTTAAAATTACCAGTTCTTTTATAGAGTAATCAACTGCTTTTTGCAAAATAGCCGCATATTGTTCTGAGCTAATGGCAAATTGCCCTCTAACGGAAGCGTCATTTTTTTTGTAGTTAATGCCTATTGCAAAAAAGTTGGAAAGATTCATCATCTGTTGTTCTTAAATATTGGTCTAATTACTTACGCAAAAGTATCTCGGATAGATGGCAGAAATGTATGACTTAAGTCATGTCTTTGTCATTTAATTGTCATTTTACTTATTTCTTTCCTCATTTCAGGTTTTACTGCCCCTTTTTAAGGTTTTTTCAAACCAAATAAAAAATGTTTTGTTGAGAAGCCTAAATGTTATTGGGTTGTATGTTGAAAACAATTTTTGAAATAATACATTTGCCAATATTAAAATAGTATGGAAGCAAAAAAAAGAGGTGTTATATTAATGAATTTGGGTTCGCCCGATTCAACTTCGGTGACCGATGTTAAGAAATATTTGAAAGAGTTTTTAATGGATGAAAGGGTGATTGATATGCCCTATTTATCTCGATTTTTATTAATTAATGGAATTATAGTTCCTTTTCGTGCGCCCAAGTCAGCTGAGGCTTATAAAACTATTTGGACTGAAGAAGGTTCCCCACTTATTGTTTTAACCCATCAATTGCAACAGGCTGTTCAGCAAAAAGTGCATGTGCCGGTAACCATTGCCATGCGTTATGGAAATCCAACACCTGAAGCTGCTTATCGGGCTTTATTGGAACAAAGCCCCGATATTGAAGAAGTACTTTTATTTCCTTTATACCCGCATTACGCCATGAGTAGTTATGAAACTGCGGTAGAATATATGAGAGAAGTACATCGGAAAAATGGCTATAAATTTCAATTGCAAACCATTCAACCCTATTATAATCATCCCGAATACATTCAATCATTAGCTTCTAGCATTCAACCTTATTTAGAATTAAACTATGATCATATACTTTTTAGCTATCACGGTGTTCCGGAAAGGCATATTCGCAAAAGCGATACAACGGGATGTCATTGCCTAAAAGTAAATAATTGTTGTAATGTGCCCTCAGAAGCACATAAAACTTGTTATCGGCATCAGGTTTTTGAAACTACCCGATTGGTAACACAGGCTTTGCAAATACCTGAAAATAAATATAGCGTTGCTTTTCAGTCGCGCTTGGGCAAAGGTTGGCTACAGCCTTTTACTGATAAACAGTTAGCAGTTTTTCCTGAAAGGGGAATTAAAAAATTACTTGTACTATGTCCGGCATTTGTAAGTGATTGTTTAGAAACGTTAGAGGAAATTGCAGAGCGGGGTAAAGAAACATTTCTACAAGCAGGCGGCGAAAGTTATACCACTATTCCTTGCTTAAATGTTCACCCAATGTGGGTATCGGTAATAAGTAAATGGATTAACCAATTTAACCAAGGCGATACTGAAATGTTGTTGCATTAAAACGTATCTTTAATTCCATGTATTTATATTTAAAAGCCGCCCATATTATTTTTGTGGTAACCTGGTTTGCAGGTCTTTTTTATATGCCCAGGTTATTTATATATGCCACTGAAGCCGCTGAAAAACCTGAAATAGAACGTACTATTTTGCGCAAACAATTTGAAATAATGATGCGCCGGTTATGGTATGGAATTACCTGGCCTTCGGCAATTATTACTTTAATATTAGGTACCAGCGTATTAATTTCAAGTAACTATTACAGCGTAATTTTTTTGCCTGAAGGAAGATGGCTTCTTATTAAATTAATTTTTGTTGTTTTATTGTATGCCTATCATTTTTCATTGCAAAAAATTGTTAATCAGGAATTGAAAGGTATTTATAAATACACATCGCAGCAATTGCGTATATGGAATGAAGTGGCTACTCTTTTTTTATTTGCCATTGTTTTTTTGGCAACCGTAAAACAAAGCATTAGTTTATTGTGGGGTTTTGTGGCATTGATTGCATTGTTGTTAGTGTTATTAACTGCAATAAAAATTTATAAACTATTGCGTAAAAATTAAATTTTATGCTAAAAAAATTAATTACATTATTTACGTTATTGCTACTATTTCAAACAATGTTATTGGCACAAAGCAATATGACTAACAATTACATTATATATAATGCCTCGCAACATAAAACCATTCAATTATCTGAGTTAGTAAGTTATTTACAAAAAGTACAAGTAATTTTTTTTGGTGAAGACCATAATGATGCAGTGGCACATTATTTAGAAGATACTTTATTGAAAGCCTTAGTGCAAACCAATAAGCCTGTAGCGCTTTCATTAGAAATGTTTGAAACTGATTGCCAGGCTCCTTTAAATGAATATGTTGCGGGTTACATTAGCGAAAAACAATTTTTGGCTAGTGCCCGACCTTGGAATAATTATGCAGATTATAAACCAATGATTGAAACGGCAAAACTGCATCATTTGCCGGTAATTGCAGCCAATGCACCGCGGAGATATGTAAATATGGTACATCAAACCGGTGTGGCATCATTAAAGCAATTAGATAAACTATCAAAATCTTATTTGCCGCCTTTGCCTTTTACGGAAGCGCAACAAGCTTATCAACAAAAATTCGAAAAGATTATGGGTGGGCATGAGCAGTTTAATCAAAATATGTTTGATGCTCAAAATTTATGGGATGCAACCATGGCAAATAGCATTTATCGTTTTTGGAAAAAGCACAAATCTTTTATCATTTTTCAAGTAAATGGTCGCTTTCATAGCGACGATAAATTAGGTACTTATGCACGTTTGCAAGCCTTAGCCCCCAAATTGAAAATGATAAATATTAGTTGTTTTAGCGATGCGAAATTTGAACATCCTGATTGGCAGGAATTCCAAAATTTAGCCGATTTTGTAATTGTTACCAATCCTTCAGTGCCTAAAACATTTTAGTTATATAGCTTTGCTAAACTGTGCATGTTGTTGGTTATTGTGTATATGGTTACGAGCTAAACGAATATCAAATGCGCTACAAATATTTCTAATAAAATGTTTACCCAAAGGCGTTACCGTTAAAACGTTTGCATCTAGTTCAATTAAGTTATCTAATTCCAATTTTTCTAATTCCGGCAATACAAATTTGGTAATAATACCCTCATCTTCTTTATTTAAAATAGTTTGGCCATTACAACTAATATCCAAAATGTATTTTTTAAAGTGCTTGTCTTCATTGGTTAATACAATGCCTTTACTAACAGCTAAAGTGCTATTGCATACTGCTTCATAGTAATTGTGTAATGTTTTTTCATTTTGTGCAAAAGCATCCTCGATGTCGCTAATGGCCGATACACCTAATCCAATCATAGATTGCGTTTGCCGGGTGGTGTAGCCCATAAAGTTTCTGTGTAATTTTTTGTTTAATTGTGCTTCATGTAATGAATCAGTGGGTAAAGCAAAGTGGTCCATTCCAATATCAATATACCCCGCCTTGCTAAACATTTCCTTACCTAACTGATACAGTTGCATTTTGGTAGCGGCATTTGGTAAATCATATTCATCAAATAATCGCTGTCCTTTACTGGTCCATGGTACATGTGCATAGCTGTAAAATGCAATACGGTCGGGTTGTAAAGCTATTGTTTGTTCAATAGTTGTGCGCATGCTTTCAACGGTTTGAAGCGGTAAACCGTAAATTAAATCAAAGTTTACGGAATTATAACCAATACTACGGGCCGTTTCAACAGCTTTCTTTACATTTTCAATGGGTTGTATGCGGTTAATAATGGCTTGTACTTTTGGGTTGTGATCTTGAATACCATAACTAACTCGCTTAAAACCTAATTCAAATAATGTTTTTAAATGTTCAAATGTTGTGTTGTTGGGATGTCCCTCAAATCCAAATTCGTAATCGGGGTGTACCTTTACTGTTTGTAAAATGGAATGAATGAGTTTATACAAATTTTCCGGGGAGAAAAATGTGGGTGTACCACCTCCTAAATGTAATTCACGTAAAACAGGTCTTTCTTCCATTAAGTTTAAATACAATTGCCATTCTTTTAATACCGCTGCTAAATATTCTCCCTCAACCTGATGATTAGTTGTAATTTTTTTATTGCATCCGCAATAAGTGCATAATGATTCACAAAAGGGTAAATGAATGTATAAACTAATACCGGCTGTTTCATTAGAAAATTTGTTACGCACTAAATTTTCCCATTGCTTAATTTCAATGGTTTCATTCCAAAACGGAATAGTTGGGTAACTGGTGTAACGGGGCACAGGTACATTGTACTTTTCTAATAAATGTTGATTCACCTGCATGGTAATAAATTTTCACAAAGCTAAAATGCAGTCATCTTCTGTAAAATGATTAAAATCATAAGCTTCTGATGTTGGCATAAAATAGCCGAGAGCATCTTGCAATAAATTTTTAACTTCAATGTTCATTCAATCAACTAATTGCTATGCGGATTTTGTTTAAAATATTACCTGTTACCTGTTTGTTTTTTGCCTGCCAATCTAATAAGCAGGTTGATACAATTGTTTACAATGCCCACATTTATACGGTAAATGCACAATTTGATACTGCCCAAGCTATGGCCATTCAGCAGGGTAAAATTGTAGCTATAGGAACTAATGATTCCATTTTGCAACATTACAATGCCAAGGAAATGTTGAATGAAAATGGTAATACTATTTTCCCTGGTTTCATTGATGCACATGCTCATTTTGTAGGTTATGGGCAAGAACTATTTACGGCCGATTTACGCAATACCAAAAGCTTTGAAGAGGTATTAGAGCGATTAAAAAGTTTTGCGGCATCGCATCCCAATGAAGCCTGGATTTTGGGTAGGGGCTGGGACCAAAATAAATGGCCCGGAAAGGCATTTCCCAATTCAGTAGAAAAACTCAATCAACTGTTTCCAAATACACCTGTTTTTTTAACAAGGGTTGATGGGCATGCAGCCATTATTAATGAAAAAGCCATGCAATTGGCCCAATTAAAGCCAGGACAAAAAATTGAAGGGGGCAGTTTTGAAATGTTTAACGGAAAGCTTACCGGTGTATTAATTGATAATGCCCAAAAACCGGTTTTAGCAGTAATGCCGCCACTGTCCGCTAACGATTTTTCTGTCCGCCTGCAAGCTGCGCAACAAAACTGTTTTGCGCAAGGCTTAACTACCGTTACTGACTGTGGGCTTAGCTATAAAGATGTGTTTCGAATTGATAGCTTGCAAAAAGCCGGCGTACTAAAAATGCAACTATACATTATGCTTAGCGACAGAAAAGAAAATTATGATTACTTTTTACCCAAAGGCCCCTATAAAACAGATCGCTTATTTGTAAATGGATTTAAGTTTTATGCAGATGGGGCTTTAGGAAGCCGCGGTGCCTGCCTTTTACAACCCTATTCCGATAAACCGGGTTGGTATGGCTTTTTATTAAGTAGCCAGCAACATTTTGATTCAATGGCGGCTATACTTAGCAAAACTAATTTTCAAATGTGCACCCATGCTATCGGCGATTCTGCTAATCGTGTAATGCTGAAAATTTACAATAAATATTTGCAAGGTAAAAACGATAAACGTTGGCGTATTGAACATGCACAAATTGTAAATCCTAATGACATAGCATTGTTTGGTCAGGCTTCTATTGTGCCTTCTGTACAGCCTACCCATGCCACCAGCGATATGTATTGGGCGGAAAGCCGTTTAGGTAAACAGCGAATAAATTCAGCTTATGCCAATAAAGCCCTTTTAGAACAAAATGGGTGGTTACCCTTAGGCACCGATTTCCCAGTAGAAGATATATCGCCCTTTAAAACCTTTTTAGCAGCGGTATTTAGGGTTGATAGTACCGGATTTCCTGCGGGAGGTTTTCAGCCACAAAATGCCCTTACTCGCCAAGAGGCTATAAGGGGAATGACTATTTGGGCTGCTAAAGCCGGTTTTTTAGATAAAGAAACCGGAAGTTTAGAACCCGGTAAAAAAGCTGACTTTATTGTGCTTGATAAAGATTTAATACAAATTCCCTGGCAGCACGTATTGCAAACAAAAGTGTTACAAACTTTCATTTCCGGCGAAAAAGTTTACTCAAAATAAAGGGGTATAGCGAATATCATTTCTATTCAAATCAATGAAAAGGGAAGGCCTAACTCAGGCGCTTATTCCTTACCTTCGCAACTTTTAAAACCGTATTCTTAGTTTTCAAATTTATGAGCAATACCTATCGCGAATTTCAGACATTGCATTTACCCTCTATTGAAAAAGAAATTTTGCTGCGTTGGCAACAGGAACAGGCATTTGAAAAAAGTGTTACCTTACGGGAAGGTGCACAACCCTTTGTTTTTTATGAAGGCCCACCCAGTGCAAACGGTATGCCGGGTATTCACCATGTTATTTCGCGTACATTAAAGGACTTGGTTTGTCGTTACAAAACCATGCAAGGTTTTCAAGTTAAACGCAAAGGAGGCTGGGACACCCATGGTCTTCCGGTTGAATTGGGGGTAGAAAAAGAATTAGGTATTACTAAAGAAGATATTGGTAAGAAAATTTCAATTGAAGATTATAACCAAAAGTGCCGTGAAGCGGTTTTACGCTATAAAGATAAATGGGATGAAATTACCACTAAAATGGGCTATTGGGTTGACTTGAACGACCCCTACATAACTTTCGACAATAAATACGTAGAAACGCTTTGGTGGTTATTGGCGCAATTATATAAAAAAGGCTTGCTTTACCAAAGTGTAAGCATTCAACCCTATTCACCGGCGGCAGGTACCGGTTTAAGTTCACATGAACTAAATCAGCCGGGTACTTATAAAGATGTGAAAGATACCAGTTGTGTAGCCATGTTTAGAGCGGTACAAGATGAACAATCTGCTTTTATTCATCAACGCTTACATGGCGATGAGTTTTTCTTTTTGGCATGGACTACCACGCCTTGGACATTGCCATCCAACTTGGGTTTGGCTGTTGCAGCAAATGTAGACTATGTGCTTATTAAAACTTTTAATCCATATACCCATTTACCCATCAATGTGGTATTGGCAAAAGATTTGGTTCACAAATATTTTAAACCTGAAGCTGAAAACGGCGATTTTGCAGCTTATGTGCCTAACGATAAAATGATACCCTGGCAGCAATTGGCACAATTTAAAGGTAGCCAACTAGAAAATTGCCGCTATGAACAATTAATGCCTTATGAAGCAAATCAACCATCATTATCCGGCGGAAATCCATTTAGGGTAATGTTGGGCGATTTTGTTACTACTGATGATGGTACCGGCATTGTACACATTGCACCTGCTTTTGGCGCCGACGACTTTAAAGTGGGTAAGAAATATGGTATAGGCATTTTAACCTTAGTCGACAAACAAGGCAAGTTTGTAGATGGCTTAGGCGAGTTTAGTGGGCGTTATGTAAAAAATTATACCGATGATCCCAATTACCAGGATGTAAATGTGGACATATGTGTTAAGCTGAAAAAAGAAAATCGTGCCTTTAAAGTTGAAAAATACGAGCATAGCTATCCGCACTGTTGGCGAACAGATAAACCCATTCTTTATTATCCTTTAGATGCGTGGTTTATTAAAACCACTGCATTAAAAGATAGGATGGTGGAATTAAATAAAACCATTAACTGGAAACCCAAAAGCACCGGAGAGGGGCGTTTTGGTAACTGGTTAGAAAATATGGTTGACTGGAATTTAAGTCGCAGCCGCTATTGGGGTACCCCTTTGCCTATTTGGCGAACTGAAGATGGTAGCGAAGAAATTTGCATAGGTTCTGTTGAAGAATTAAATAACGCTATTAAAAAATCCAATGAGGTGTTAGGTGGAAATATTAACCAGCATTACCTACACCAGGGCATTTTAGATTTACATAAACCATATGTAGATGAAATTATTTTGGTAAGCCCTTCGGGTAAACCTATGAAAAGGGTGCCCGATTTGGTAGATGTTTGGTTTGATAGTGGTGCCATGCCTTATGCGCAATGGCATTACCCGTTCGAAAATAAAGCGTTTATTGATAAAGGCAGTGCCTTTCCCGCTGATTTCATTGCCGAAGGCGTTGACCAAACCCGTGGATGGTTTTATACCTTGCATGCGTTAGCAGTAATGCTGTTTGATAGTGTTGCTTATAAAAATGTGGTATCCAATGGGTTGGTATTAGATAAGAATGGTAATAAAATGAGTAAGCGTTTGGGTAATGTGGTGAATCCATTTGATACCATTGAACAATTTGGCGCAGATGCCACCCGCTGGTATTTAATTACCAATGCCTCACCTTGGGATAATTTGAAGTTTGATTTGGAAGGAATAAAAGAAGTTCAGCGTAAATTCTTTGGAACCCTATACAATACTTATCAGTTCTTTGTATTGTATGCCAATGTAGATGGATTTGCCTTTCAGGAAGCTTATATGCCTGTGGCTGATAGGCCTGAAATTGACCGATGGATTTTATCCTCATTGCATTCCCTTATTCAAAAGGTTACAGATGCTTTTAACGATTATGAACCCACTATCGCCGGTCGTGCAATTGAAGATTTTGTAAATGAACAGCTAAGTAATTGGTATGTACGTTTGTGTAGAAGAAGATTTTGGAAAGGGGAATACGAAACCGATAAAATAAGTGCTTATCAAACTTTGTATGAATGTTTGGAAACAATTGTACAGTTAATGGCGCCTATATCACCGTTTTTCAGCGATGCTATTTTCTGTAATCTGAATGCCGTAGCTAAAAGATTTAATGTGCAGTCTGTACATCATACTAATTTCCCTAAACCGAACTCAGCGTACATTGATGCCTTATTGGAGGAAAGAATGCAATTGGCGCAAGATGTAAGTTCATTGGTGCTTTCTATCCGTAAAAAGGTAAACATTAAAGTAAGGCAGCCATTGCAAAAAGTAATGATACCTGTATTAAATGCAAACATGCAAACGCAGTTGGCAAAAATGACAGATTTAATCAAAGCGGAAGTAAATGTTAAGGAAATTGAGTTTTTAACGGATACGGAAGGTATCATTCAGAAAAAGGTAAAACCTAATTTTAAAGCGTTAGGTGCTAAAATGGGTAGCAAAATGAAACAGGCTGCTGCAATAATTAATCAATTAAATCAACATCAAATTAGTTTACTGGAGCAAAACGGCGCCATTAACATACAAATAGATGGTGTGGAGATGCCGGTTTCTTTATCTGAAGTTGAAATTTTGGCAGAAGATATACCCGGTTGGAGTGTAGCTTCTAAAGGAACCCTTACCGTAGCTTTAGATATTACAGTTACCCCCGAGTTGGAAAAAGAAGGAAATGCCCGTGAATTAGTAAATCGTATTCAAAATTTAAGAAAAGACAATGAATTTGAATTAACAGACCGTATATTCGTACACATTATGGAAAATGCCTCATTAAAGCCTTCCATAATTCAATTTAACGATTATATTTGCCGTGAAATTTTGGCAGATTCCATTCAATGGGTATCCGATTTGCAAGATGGGGTATCAGTTGAAATTAATGGTGAAATGCTAAAACTGGCAGTAACCAAAAAAGGATAAAAAGTATGGCTACCAAAAAAACTGCGCCTAAAAAAACAGTAAAACCTACCGCAAAAGCGGTAAAAAAGGCGGCTCCGGCCAAAAAAGCCAGTGCAGTAACCAAAAAAGCAGCACCGGCTAAAAAAGCGGCACCCGCTAAAAAGGCCTCTGCACCTGCCAAAAAGGCTGCAGTTGCTAAAAAAGCGGCACCGGCTAAAAAAGCTGTTGCTACAGCAAAAAAGCCAACTGCACCGGTAAAAAAGGCCGCTGTTCCTCAAAAGACACAACCGGCGAAAAAGGAAGTGGTAGCTACTGCAAAATCCAAGCAAGAAAACAATTATTCAGAACCTGTTAAACACGTGCAGACAGCAAAAACTGCAACAGTTGCCATGCCAAAGAAAAAACAACCTGAACCTATAAAAGAAGTAAAAGTTCCAAAAACCAGTACCAAAAGTAGTATTCCTTATAATCCGGGATACACCCCTTTGGAAAAAAGGGTTGAAACAAGTAAACCGGCAGAGTCAATAGTTCGGTACTCTGATTCTGATTTAAATGAATTTAAAGAGCTCATTAACAAAAAGTTAGACAGCGCTAAACGCGAATTAGCTTATTTGCAAGGATTAATCACTCGCAAAGATGAGCTGGGTGGTGATGAAAGTGAAGGTCGTTACATGACCATGGAAGATGGGGGTATGAGTATGGAACGCGAACAATTAAGCCAAATGGCTAGTCGCCAAATTACTTATATTGATCACTTGGAGAAAGCTTTAATGCGTATTGAAAACAAAACCTATGGTATTTGTCGTGTAACCGGTAAATTAATTGATAAAGCACGTTTACGCGCAGTACCTCACGCTACACTTAGTTTAGAAGCAAAATTGGGCTTGGTAAAAGGTCCCGATAATGGTGGAAGCAATGAATAAGACAGCGTAATCTTCGCATATATTTTTACAGGCTACTTTGAATAAGGTAGCCTGTATTTTTTATATGCTAATTTAAAAGAAGATGGAAATTGGTATTTTTTATCAGTGATGCAAAACACTGTCTTATTTAATGCACTTCCTGCATAGTTACCAATCTTTTATAAGTGCCCTCTAAATTAATGAGCTGGTGATGAGTACCACGTTCTATAATTACGCCCTTATCTAACACTACAATTTCATCCGCATGTTTAACGGTTGATAAACGGTGTGCAATAACTATACTAGTTCTGTTTTGCATCATGTGGTTAATAGCATCCTGCACTAACCGTTCACTTTCAGTATCAAGCGAAGAAGTGGCTTCATCTAAAATAAGAATAGGTGGGTTCCTTAAAATTGCACGGGCAATGGTAATTCGTTGTTTTTCGCCACCGCTCAGTTTATTGCCTCTGTCGCCCACATTGGTATCATAACCATCTTCCTTATTCAATATAAAATCATGCGCATTTGCAATTTTAGCCGCCTGAATAATTTGTTCTCGGGTGGCATTTTCACTGCCTAAAGCTATATTATTGGCAATGGTATCATTAAATAAAATAGGCTCTTGCGTAACAATGCCAATATGATTTCGAAAACTTGTTAAATCGTAATTTTTAATATTAATCCCATCAATTAAAAGTTCTCCATCATTTACATCTAAAAAGCGCGGTATTAAATCTGCAAATGTGCTTTTACCCGCACCACTACTTCCAACTATAGCAACGGTACTTCCTTTGCGTATTGTTAAATTAATATTGCGTAAGGTAGAGTATTCATCATAACTAAAGCTAACATTTTTAAATTCAATAGCATGTTTAAACTCATTAAATATAACAGCATTGTCTGGTTCGCTAATGGTTACCGGTGCTTTTAAAATTTCTTCAATTCTTTGTATGGCCGAACTTCCCCGTTGTGCATTATAAAATGCAGTTGATAATGATTTAGCCGGATTAATAATTTGTGTAAAAAATAAAATATAAGTAATAAATGCATCAGGTTGTAAAAACGTGTTACTACCCAATACAAGGCGTCCCCCAAACCATAAAATGCAACACAATACAATTACTCCTAAAAATTCCGACATAGGTGAAGCTAAATCGCGTCGAAAATTCATCTTATTTCTTATCTCATTTAGTTTGTTATTGGTACTAAAAAATTTGTTGCCAATAATGTTTTCCGCATTAAAGGCTTTTATAATTCTTAAGCCGCCTAGTGTTTCATCCAAAATGCTCATCAGTGAGCCTTGTATTTCCTGTGATTGTGTTGACTGCTTCTTTAAACTTCGGCTTACTCGGCCAATGATAAACCCCGTTAAGGGCAATAAAACCAATAAAAACAACGACAATGCAGGGCTTAAAAAAATAAGTGTAATTAAAATAATAATAATATTTAAAGGGTCTTTTACCAAACCCTCTAAAGTGCCAATAATGCTCCATTCAATTTCATTAGCATCATTACTCATACGGCTTATAATATCGCCTTTGCGTTGCTCTGTAAAATATCCAATGGGTAGAATCAGAATTTTTGAAAATAAATCAGCTCTTAATTTCGTCATTACATAGTTACGCATGGGCGTTAATGAGCGGTACGATAAATAAATGAACAGATTTTTTAAAAAAATTGAAATAATTACCACCAGGCAAATAAATGCCAAGGCATACATTTCGCTATGGGTCTTAATCAATTGGCTTAATATGTATTTTAAATATTCTAAAATACCGCTGGCACTAAAAGAAAAATTGGGTTTTAAGTCAATTAACTTTTCTTTTCCAAACAACAGTTGCAAAAAAGGTGCTAACATAGCAAGTGAAACCAGCGAAAATACAATGGATAAAAAGTTGAAAACAACATATAAAACAATGTTTTTTTTCTGTGATTTCAGGTAAAATAAAATTCGGGAAAATCGCTTCATATATAAATTACAATAACAAAGCCGCAAAGTAACTAAATTTACCTCCAAATAAACCTTAAAGATTATGCAGGAAGGAAAACGTCAGAAACAGGTTGCAGCAGTATTGCAAGAAACACTCAATGATATTTTTATGCATTTGGGCTTAAATATGATTGAGGGAGGCATGGTTTCTATTTCAAACGTAAAGGTTACTCCCGATTTATTAGAGGCCAGAATTTATATTAGCTTGTTTAAAATTGAACAACCCGCAGCTGCCATGAAACGCATTGAAGATAGGGCTTGGGAAATTAAAAAGCAGTTGGCCGAAAAGGTAAAACATCAGCTAAGGCGCATACCTGTATTGCAATTTTATTTAGATGATACTTTAGATCATGTTTTTAAAATGGAAGAAATTTTTAAACAAATAAATGCTTCTAAAAAACCTGATTCTGATTCATAGCCTACCGCTATTGCCCAACTTTGAAAATTGTAACACTTGAATTTTTTATTTGCCAGGCGCTATTTTACTTCAAAAAAATCTACCAATGCCATTACCCTTATTGCATGGATTAGTATATCTGCAATAATGGTAGGAACTGCTGCATTAATTATTGTGCTAAGTGTATTTAATGGCTTTGAAGATTTAGTGAAGGGGTTATATGCTGATTTTTATGCCGACTTGCGCATAACACCGCAAGTGGGTAAAACCTTTGTATTAACACCCAAACAAATTCAGCAAATACAAAATACCAATGGCGTTGCCTTTTATAGCTTAACAGCTGAAGAAAAAGCTTTATTGGTTAATGGCGATAATCAATCTATTGTATTTGTAAAAGGGGTTGATAGTAGTTTTACTCAAGTTAATCCGGTACAAACGCATTTAATACGTGGTAGTTTTAATTTGGGCACCATACAAAAGCCACAGTTAGTAGTAGGGGCGGGTATTGAAAATGCATTGGGTTTAGATGTTGAAAAAAGTTTATACCCTGTAACCTTGTATATGCCCAACAGGCAATCTGCCAATATGCTTTCAGCGGAGGGATTATATTCATTTAATGCAATGCCAGCCGGCACTTTTATGATACAAGAAGATTTTGACAATAAATACGTATTTACCAATTTGGCATTTGTGAAGTATATGCTGAATATGGCTGCAAATACTTTTAGTGCCGTTGAAATTAAATTAACCAAAACAGCCAATACCCAACAAGTACAAACTGAATTGCAGCATTTGCTGGGTAATAGTTTTAAGGTACAAACACGTTATCAACAAAATGAAAGTTTGTATACCGTAATGGAAGTTGAAAAATGGGTTATTTATGGAATTTTATCCATCATTCTCATTATAGCGGCATTTAACATGATTGGTGCATTAACGATGTTGGTGCTAGAAAAACAAAAAGATATTACCGTTTTAAAAGCATTAGGTGCCTCAGATGGCTTAATTCAGAAAATATTTCTTACGGAAGGTTTTTTACTGGCTGCCGTAGGCGGTGGGGCAGGAATGGTATTGGCATTGCTTATTTGCTATATTCAAATAAAATTTCATTTAGTTAGTTTGGGGGGAGGTACATTCATCATTGATTATTATCCTGTAAAATTAGCTATGGGTGATTTTGTGTTGGTTATTGCAACTGTATTTGTAATTGCTTTACTGGCTGCATGGTTCCCCGCATTCAAAGCGGGAAAAGAAAAATTATCATTAAGAAGTTAAAGTATCAGCAAATAAAAAAAGCCGGAGATAAAATCCGGCTTAAACAAAAGAATATTCTTAAAATTAATAATCTCCCAATGTTTCAGGCAATTGGTTTAATGCGTCAGCTAATTGTGCATCGCTAGGTGCAATACCGTGCCATTCATGGTGGCCTTCCATAAAGCTTACACCTTTACCCATAACCGTTTTCATTAAAATACAAATGGGTTTTCCATTACCGGTTAATTGTTTAGCTTTATTCAGGCCTGCCACAACCTCATCCATATCATTACCATTCATTTCTAAAACATGCCAGTTAAAAGCCTCAAACTTAGCTTTTAGGCTTTCTAGGTTCATTACTACACTGGTAGGTCCATCAATTTGTTGGCCATTATAATCAATGGTAGCAATTAAATTATCTACTTTATGGTGCGCAGCAAACATAATTGCTTCCCAATTTTGGCCCTCTTCTAATTCACCATCCCCATGTAATGAAAATACTAAATGTTTATCGCCATTTAACTTTTTTGAAAGTGCTGCACCAATGGCCACACTCATTCCCTGGCCTAATGAACCACTGGCAACCCTTACACCCGGTAAATGTTCGTGTGTAGTAGGGTGCCCTTGTAGGCGTGAATTTATTTTTCGGAATGTATTTAATTCTTTTAAATCAAAATAACCTTTGCGGGCTAAAACGCTGTAAAATAGGGGTGATATGTGTCCGTTAGACAAGAAGAAAACATCTTCGCCAATACCATCCATATTGAAAGGGATGTGCACATCCATAACATTGAAATAAAGAGCAGTCATAAAATCAGCACATCCTAATGAACCTCCGGGGTGTCCGCTTTGTACCGCATGTACCATACGTAATATATCTCTTCTTACTTGTGAGGCAGTTTTTTCTAAAGTTGCTACATCTTCCATAGTCTAAAATTTTGAATTGGCAAGATAATTGATATTTAAATATTATTAGCGTTAAAGCCGCTAATGTTATGAGAAATTGATTTTTTTAGGCTTTTTATCTACAAATGTTAAAGATTTAAAAAAAACGTTTATATTGCCTTCGTAATTCTACCCCTCAAACTTGATTACTCATTCGAAAAAAATCCTACATGGAGAAAATATTTATTGGGGGCATATTGGCGTTTGTTATTACACTACTTGCAATTCCTGCAATTATACAAATTGCAAAGATGAAAAAATTATATGATGTACCGGACGATAGAAAGGTGCACGCTTCGCCCATTCCTTCGTTAGGAGGTGTAGGCATCTTTGCAGGGTTTTTAATTGCTTTTTTGTTAATGAGCGATTTGGCACCTCGCGGCCATAGCTTTCCTTATTATATTGCTGCATTTGTCGTTGTATTCTTTTTTGGGGTAAAAGATGACATTTTAGTAATAACACCCTTAAAAAAGTTTTTAGGCCAATTAGCCGTGTCGCTTATTCTAATGTATAAAAGCAAATTGCTGATTGATGATATGCACGGTTTTTTAAATATTGGTATAATACCACCGGTATTCAGTTATCCATTAACCATGTTCACCATTATTGTGGTAATGAATTCTTTCAATTTAATTGATGGTGTAGATGGCTTAGCCGCATCTATTGGATTAATTACATGCATTATTTTTTCAGTATTTTTTTATTTAAACAATGACTGGCTTTTCGCATTAATGGGAATATCTATGTCTGGAGCCTTAATTGCTTTCTTACGTTTTAATGTCTCTCCTGCTAAAATATTTATGGGTGATACAGGTGCCATGTTGTTAGGGTTAGTAAACGCTATATTGGTTATTCATTTTATTAAAACCGCGGAAGGTTCTCATATTCTACCCGTTTTCGCAGCACCTGCTATGGGATTTGGCATTCTTTTATTGCCGTTATTAGATACGCTTCGGGTATTTGCCATTCGTATATTCCATAAACGATCTCCTTTTTCGGCAGATAGAAATCATTTGCATCACTTGTTGTTAGATCGGGGCTATTCTCACAAAAAAATAACCATTTGTTTGTCTGTATCCGCAATTTTATTTATTGTACTCAGCTATTTTGCTTTACCCATGGGAACTACTAAGGTTATTTTAGCACAAATTTTTGTGTTTTTTTCAGCCATATTCTTATTGTATTTAGGTAAAATTCGCCAACAAAAAAACAAACAGTTAATATTGAATGAGGATGAACCCAATATGTATGTAGCCATTAATGCCAATAATACTCCTTCCATTGCTGCTATTGCAGAAAAATAATTTTATTGATAGAAGTTCTTGCTATTTTGGCCATGAATTATAGCACCACACTCCTATTGTGTTATATTCTTTATTAGCTTTGCGCCACTTAATCTTTTTAAAAATATGACTGAAGAACTGAACCTAATAATAGATGATGTTGAAAGTGGCATGAAAAGAGCCATCGTTCATTTAGAAGTTGAATTAACAAAAGTTAGAGCCGGAAAAGCTAGCCCGACTATGCTTGAGGGTATTATGGTTGATTATTATGGCGCACCTACACCTATTCAGCAGGTAGCTAACGTTAGTGTTTTAGATGCCAGAACTATAAGTATACAACCTTGGGAAAAGAAAATGTTGGCTGCCATTGAAAAAGCTATCATGCAAGCGAATATTGGCATTACGCCCCAAAACGATGGCAATCAAATTCGTTTATTTATGCCGCCGCTTACTGAAGAACGTAGAAAAGAAATGGTTAAAAAAGCGGCAGCCGAAGGTGAACAAACCAAAGTGGCCATTAGAAATATTAGAAGAGAAGGTATTGAACAGGTAAAGAAGTTGCAGAAAGATGGGTTAAGTGAAGATGCAGGTAAAGATGCTGAAAAAGCTATACAGGAAATTACAGATAAGTATATAAACTTGGTTGACAAGCATTTATCAGTAAAAGAAAAGGAAATAATGACTGTTTAATCAGTCAAAAATTTTATATAATATAATTAGGCAAATACAATAAAGCGTGTTTGCCTTTTTTATTTGAATTTATTTGTCAGGTAAACGCCACTTAATATGATTAGCAAACTAACTAATTGATTCCAACCAAATGCTTCACCGGCCAATAAACCCCAACCCACTGCTACAAATGGAATGCCATAGGTAACCATTGAGGCAAACAATGCGCCCGATTCTTTTAATAAAACATAAAACAAAATAGTTGCTAATGCAGTTCCCATTATTCCCAATAAAGCACTGAATAAACTGGCTTGTATAAAAGCTATACTAAAGTTTTGAGAAAAATAACCTGTAAAACCTAATATTATTAAACAAGGTATTACCAATAAACCAAAAGCAACACTAGCAATATGTAATGAGCCAATACCTTGCAGGCGTTTGCGAACATAGTTTACATTTAAGCCATACAAAAATGTGGCCAATAAAATATAAGCGGCATATCCTAAATGCGTAAAGCTAAATGCTCCATTATGATAAAATAATAATAGGAGGCCTGCAAAACCAACAATAACACCAGCAGCCTGTTGTATTTTAGTTTTTTGTTGAAAAAACATAATTCCTGTTGCAATGGTAAAAAGAGGTGTAAGTGCATTTAAAATTCCGGCCAATGCACTGTTTAGTTCTGTTTCGGCTAAACAAAATAAATAGGCCGGAAAAAAACTCCCTAATAATCCGGAAATCAAAACAGGCCAGCGCTTTATTTTTGGAATTTTTTTATATGAACTTATTCCAAATGGGGCTAAAATAATACCAGCACTTAGAATGCGTAGGGTTGCAACCTGATATGGAGTTAATGCTTTCAGGCCTTCCTTCATTAAAATAAATGAACTGCCCCAAATAAAAGAAAGTGTTATAAATAAAAACCAACTGAAAAAAAGCTTGCGCATTCTAAAATTTTTGCAAACCTAGTTTTTTGTTACAAAATAGTGGTATATTTAAAAAAATCGTTAATCATGGCAAAAATTCGTTTAGCCAATATTAGTACACTACCTCCTAAAAAAGAGCAAAAAAATAAAATTATTGCTGCTACAGAAAAATTAATAGTGCAGTTAGATGAGTTGCAAAATTTATTATATGCACAGTCTAAATATGCTATATTAATTGTGATACAAGGTATGGATGCTGCCGGGAAAGATGGGGCCATACGGCATGTATTTGGGAAACTGAATCCCCAAGGTGTACAGGTTACTTCATTTAAAGAGCCTACATTGTTAGAATTATCACACGATTTTTTGTGGCGCATTCACCAGCATACACCGGCTCGAGGTATGATACATATATTTAATAGAAGCCATTATGAAGATGTATTGGTTACCAGGGTTCACAAGCTCATCAACAATAAATTAGCCTTTAAAAGAATGGATGCCATTAATGATTTTGAGCATTTATTGGTTGAACATAACCACACCCATATCTTAAAATTTTATTTGCACATTTCGCATAAAGAGCAATTAAAACGATTGGATGAACGCATAAAAGACCCCAAAAAACAATGGAAATACAATGAAAAAGATTTTGAAGAATCTAAGTTATGGCCAGAGTACATGGAAGTATATGAAGATTGCTTAAATTATTGTAATAAAGTGCCCTGGATTATTACTCCTTCGGATGCACATTGGTATAAGGAATATATTATTGCTAAAAATTTATATGAATTATTAAGTGGTTTAAAGATGCAATACCCGGGGCTTAAAAAATAATTTGAAGATATAGTGAAATACACTTATTTTTAATTCAACCAAACCTTACATAAAATATGTCGTTTTTTAAAGAATTCCGCGAATTTGCCACGAAGGGTAATGTAATGGATCTGGCAGTTGGTGTAATTATAGGTGCTGCTTTTGGAAAAATTGTTGATTCGGTAGTTAATGATTTAATTATGCCCATTATAGGCATTTTATTCAAAGCCGATTTTACGAATTTGTACATACCTCTTTCTTCAAAGGTAACGATGGGTTTAACCCTTGTTGAAGCAAGAAAATTAGGGCCTGTATTTGCATGGGGTAGTTTTGTAACTGCGGTTATTAATTTCTTAATCCTGGCTTTTGTTATTTTTTTACTGGTAAAAGCCATGAACCGATTAAAACGCAAAACCGAAGCACCGCCACCACCCCCTCCGCCCGGACCTACACCTACCGAGCAATTGTTAATGGAAATTCGCGATGCATTAAAAAAATAATCAATCATTAAGCCTTCCGCCCGAATACCTTCGGGCGGTTGTTTTTTGGTGGATAAATAAAATGGTGATACTAGTGAAAATACCACTGCTTTTCCTTTATTTGCAATACTTAAAGCTGTAAATGTGAACCAGGAAACCTACCAAATTAAAATTGAGCATTTTGAAGGCCCGTTCGATTTATTGCTGTTCTTCATTGAACGCGATGAATTGGATATCTACAATATTCCTATTAGTAAAATAATTAAAGATTTTCTCGATTTTATCCATGCGCAAGAGCGCTTAAATATTGAGTTGAGCAGTGAATTTATTCTGTTCGTATCAACCCTTATGCGAATTAAAGCCCGACTATTATTGCCACGTAAAGAGGTTGATGCGCAAGGAAATGAGATTGACCCCAGGCAAGAATTGGTTGATAAAATTTTAGAATATAAACGCTTTAAAGAAGCTGCTGCACAATTGGCCGAAATGGAAGCTAATAGGCAATTGTTAGCTAAGCGGGGGAATTTGCAAGCCGAAATGGCTAAAATTACCGAGGAAGCCGGCGAAGGAACCGAAATACAAACCATTACACTTTTTAAATTGATGAAAACATTTGAAAAGGTAATGCAACGTGTGCACGATAAACAAAAAATGCCTACGCATACGGTGGTCCGTTATAATTATACCATAGAGGGTAGCCGCGATTATATGATGGAATTTATGGCAAAAGAAAAATCGGCTACGTTTGAAAATATATTTGAAATATGCGAGAACCGTATTCATGCTATTTTCTTGTTCCTTTCCATACTAGAATTAGTGCAACAGAAATTTATGAAAATTATGATTGGTGAAGGAAGAAACAATTTTATATTAGATTGGAATGAAAATAGGGAAGAGGATTTAAAATACGCCGGCGACGAAGTAGAACGAGCAGCAGAGCATGACCCCGAACCCAAAGCGGAAACGGAGCATTTAGACGACAATAATCCTGAACTGTTGAATTAATAAAAAAGGCCGTAAATTTTAGTTTACAGCCTTTTTTGTTAGGTTTATTTATGCTATTGCGTTTAGTACCACATCTCTTACCTGACTCATTAAAATTCTTTCCTGTTGCATCGAATCACGGTAGCGAATGGTAACTGTATTATCTTCTTTTGTTTGATGATCAATGGTAACGCAGAAAGGTGTTCCAATGGCATCTTGACGACGATAGCGTTTACCAATGGCATCTTTTTCTTCATAAAAACACCTGAAATAATTTTTGCACTCATCCATTAAGTCACGTGCTATTTCAGGTAAACCATCTTTTTTAGTAAGGGGCAAAACTGCTAATTTAATCGGAGCAATTTTTTCGGGAATATGCATCACTACTCTGCTATCGGTAGTGCCATCTTCCTTTTGAATGGTTTCTTCTTCATAAGCATTAGAAAGAATTAGCAATACCATTCTATCTAAGCCAATGGACGTTTCAATAACATAAGGCACATAATTGCCATAGGGTTTGTTAGTAGTAGGATCAATATCCGCATCAAAATATTGCATTTTTTTCTTGCTATAGGTTTGATGCTGACTTAAATCAAAATCACTGCGTGAATGAATACCTTCTACTTCTTTGAAGCCAAAAGGAAATTCAAATTCTATATCGCATGCCTCTTTTGCGTAGTGCGCTAGTTTGCTATGATCATGATATCTATATTTTTCTGCCGGTAATCCTAAACTTAAATGCCATTGCAGGCGCACCTGTTTCCAATATTTATACCATTCACCTTCAGTGCCGGGGCGTACAAAAAATTGCATTTCCATTTGCTCAAACTCACGCATTCTAAAAATGAATTGTCTGGCAACAATTTCATTTCTAAAAGCTTTTCCTATTTGAGCAATACCAAACGGCACTTTCATACGAGCCGTTTTTTGTACATTCAAAAAGTTTACGAATATGCCTTGCGCAGTTTCGGGGCGTAAGTAAATAGTACTGGCTTCATCGGTAACAGAACCCAATTGTGTTTCAAACATTAAGTTAAACTGACGAATGTCGGTCCAGTTACAAGTACCACTGATAGCGCAAACAATTTTATGATCTTCTATTAATTTTTTTAATCCTGTAAAATCATCTTTGGCTAATAAGGCATCCATTTCCTGTAATAGTGCATCTGCTTCTTGCTGTTTGCCCTTATCTTCTAAAATGGCTGCATGTGCTTCAATTAAATGGTCAACCCTATATCGTTTTTTGCTGTCTTTATTATCAATCATAGGGTCGTTAAAATTGTCCACGTGTCCACTAGCTTTCCAGGTGGTAGGGTGCATGAAAATAGCGGCATCAATACCTACAATGTTTTCATGCAATTGCGTCATACTCTTCCACCAATAATCTTTAATATTTTTTTTCAATTCACTGCCATAAGGACCATAGTCGTATACTGCACTTAATCCATCATAAATTTCGCTACTCTGGAAAACAAAGCCATACTCTTTGGCATGGGCAATAATGGCCTGAAAATTATTGTCTTGTTGCGTACTCATAATGTGCAAATATACTTGTCTGAAAATGTTTAATGCAGCTGCTTTTGTATTTTTTATACAAACAATTGTTTGTTTATTGCAGCTTTTGGTTTAATTGATGCCTATTACCATCACGATTGGTTTTTTTTATCATATTTTTTTGTAATGCTTCTGTAAGATTAACACCGGTTTGATTGGCTAAGCAAATCAGTACCCAAAGCACATCAGCCATTTCATCGGCCAACGCATCGGCATTTTCGCCTGCTTTAAATGATTGTTCGCCATATTTTCTCACCATTATCCTACTTAATTCACCTACTTCTTCCATTAAAATTCCCAAATTGGTTAATTCATTAAAATAGCGAACACCAATGGTTGTAATCCATTTATCCACCTGCTGTTGTGCTTCCGCAATAGTCATAATTTTTTATTTATGCGTTTTTATAAATGGTTTTTAATGCCATAATAGTTGCAATAGATTGGGCACGCTGTTTTATTTTTTCGGCATTTTCTCCTGCAAACAATTCATCAACTGTTTGTTGAAATAAACTTACCCAACGATTAAAATGCGCCTGGGTGAAAGGCGAAAGTTGATGTAAGTGTTGATGCACAGTCATAACATTGCCTTTATAAGTTGCAGTATCAAACAACACAGATTCCCAAAAATTTACAATGATGGGTAAGTGTGATTGTAAATTTAAATGCGCAACTTCATTAAAAAAATGTTGTATTAATACATCTTTTAATGCTTTAGCATAAAACGCTTCCATTAATGCTAACAAATCATCCCTATTGTTAATATCGTTTTTAGTTATCATAAAAATTGCTAACAACTGCTACTCTCTATTTTTCGAGTCAATGAAAATAGTAACAGGTCCATCATTCAGCAAAGCTACTTTCATATCAGCACCAAAAATGCCTTTTTCAATTTTTTTGCCTAAAGCATTTTCTAAACTTGCAATTAGCTTTTCATAAATGGGAATAGCTATTTCCGGTTTGGCTGCTTTAATGAACGAAGGGCGGTTCCCCTTCTTAGTAGCTGCATGTAAGGTAAACTGACTTATTAATAATATGTTGCCATCTATTTCTTTCAAGCTTACATTCATAAGTCCTTGTGCATCATTAAAAATGCGTAGTTGCACAATTTTATGGCTTAACCACTCAATATCCTCATCAGTATCGGCTGCTTCAATACCGGCCAAAATCAATAAACCTTGTTGAATTGCACCTACTGTTTGTTCGTTTACTTTTACTGATGCTTCTGTTACTCTTTGTATAACTACTCGCATATGCGTTGCAATGAATGGATTAACTTTACAGAAGTATGAAGATAAATATTCAGGATGAAATTATTTTTTCAACTGCACGCAGTGGCGGCAAGGGGGGGCAGCATGTAAATAAAGTGGAAACCATGGTTGAGGGGCGTTGGCCCATTATGCAATCGAATTTGGTGAGTGAAGAACAAAAGCAACAAATTAACAGACATTTACACAACAAAATTACCAAAGATGGTTTTTTACTGGTAAAATCGCAAGTGGCAAGAACACAGTTGGACAATAAGGCTTTGGTAATTGCTAAAATGAATGAATGGGTAAATGCGGCATTAAAGCCTAAAAAAGCGCGAATAGCTACCCAACCTACTGCTGCCTCTAAATTGAAAAAACAAATGCATAAACAAAACCGCTCGGCTATTAAACAATTGCGGAATAAAAGTTGGAAAACCTATAACGATTAAAAGGAAATTACCATGAAACAATTGTATATGTTGATGTTGGGTATGTTGGTGGTGATTGGTTCATTTGCCCAAAAAATACATTTAAAATTTATTCCCCTGGCGGGAAATACTTCGTTGGTACTGAACGACAGTATTTACCAAACAAAAGCTGGTGAGCCGATAACAGTTCGAAAATTTTTATTTTATGTAAGCCATATTCATGTGAAAGATGTTCATGGTAAAACTATTCCGGTAAAAAATAATTATTATTTATTTTCTGCAAGCGATACTGCTACCTGGAACATTCCATTGCCAATTCAACCACAAATGCTGAGTGCAGTATCTTTTACCATTGGGGTTGATAGTATAAAAAATGTTAGCGGTATTCAAACGGGTGCTTTAGATCCTATGTTGGGTATGTTCTGGACATGGAATACCGGCTACATTTTTGCTAAGTTAGAAGGAAATTCAACTGCTTCGCCGCTTCCACAGCAAACATTCAGCTATCATGTGGGTGGTTATAAGCATAATGAGAATGCTTCAAGAACCATACATATACCTATTAACAGTTCCCATAAGGTGTCAACCATCACAATTGGTGCCAATGTATTAAGCTGGTTTAATGGTGTTAATGATTTGAGTATAAAAGCCCATCCGTTATGTCATTCGCCGGGTAAATTGGCTATGCAAATAGCAGATAATTACAGCAATATGTTTCAACTATTAAAAGTTCAATAAAGGCAATATTGTGTATAAAGTATATGAAGTGGCAAATTATCATAGCAGGTATTCTTATTTTTTTAGTAATAGCTACTGCTTTTACCAATAATGGCAGCAAGCCTACTCCGTTAGTATTTAAAGTACCAACCGGCTGGCCGCAACCGGTGTATGATTTTAAACAAAATCCGCTAACCTTGCAGGGCTTTGAATTAGGTAGAAAATTATTTTATGATGGCAGATTAAGTAAAGATGGTAATTTTCCTTGTGCCAGTTGCCACCAACAATTTGCTGCTTTTGCTACTTATGATCATAATTTAAGTCATGGCTATGATAATTCATTCACTACCCGCAATGCACCTGCTTTACAAAATTTAGCTTGGCAAAAAGCTTTTATGTGGGATGGTGGCATTAATCATTTAGACGCACAGCCTTTAGCGCCCATTACTGCACCCAACGAAATGGCAGAAACAGTTGAAAACATTATTAAAAAATTAAGTGCTGATGCTGAATACAGAGCTATGTTTAAAGCTGCTTTTGGTAGTCCGCAAATTACAACACAACGCATTATGCAAGCTTTAAGTCAGTTTGAAGTAATGTTAGTGAGTAGCAATAGTAAGTACGACAAAGTAATGCGGGGCGAAGCACAATTTAATTTACCCGAAAGTTTAGGCTATGCTATTTTTAAACAAAAATGTGCCTCATGTCATGCTGAACCTTTTTTTACGGATTTTAGTTACCGAAACAACAGTATGCCAATGGATGCTGTGTTAAAAGATGAAGGTCGTATGAAAATTACAGGTAATCCGTCCGATTCGTTAAAATTTAAAGTGCCCAGTTTGCGAAATGTAGCCGTTACTGAACCTTATGGTCATGATGGACGTTTCTTTTTTCTAATGAATGTATTTGATCATTATAGAAAAAATATGGTAGTAGGGCCAACTACCGACAGTTTGCTAAAAAACAAACTTCCGCTATCTAATTATGAAATAGGGCAACTAACAGCTTTTTTATATACTTTAACCGATACTGCATTCTTAAAAAATCCACGTTTTGCACCACCCAACTTCAATAACCCGCCACCTGTTGAACATGTGCATTAAATGAAACTGTTAAAGTATTTGCTCAACAACGGCACTAACTGTAACCTATTTGTTATTTTAGCGCCTTATAAAGATTAAACGATTGAGTAGTATAAAGAAATTAGCCGGGCAAACCATGTGGTATGGAGCCAGTTCCATTGCTGCACGTTTCATTAATTATTTGCTTACTCCTTTGCTTACCTATGGCCTGGCAAAAACCAGCGACTACGGTAAAATGGGCTTAATTTATGCTGCCATACCGATACTGAATGTAGTATTTACTTATGGTTTTGAAACGGCTTATTTCAGGTTTTCATCCAAAGAAGAAAATAAAAATATTATATACGATACGGCAGCCTTATCGCTTTTTTTTTCCACCATTGTTTTTTCAATTTTACTGTGGCTAAATCAGTCCGCATTCGGAGCATTTACCGGCTTAACCCATTTTCCTGAAATTATTCGCTTAAGTATTATTGTAATTAGTTTAGATGCTTTATCCACCATTCCTTTTGCCAAGCTGCGGCAAGAAGAACGTCCATTGAAATTTGCTTTTGTAAAAATTGCAGGTATTTTATTAAACATATTTATTACCTGGTTTTTCGTTGTGTATTGCCCTAATCAAATGCAGCAACCTAAAGGCAGTTGGGTAGTATTGGTTTTTAATACTGAAACCAATCCAATTGTGTATGTGGTTTTTGCCAATGTAGTGCAATCGGCGGTAACTTTATTATTGTTGTGGAAGGAAATTGCCAAAATACAATTAAAGTTTAATGCACGATTGTGGAAGCAAATGATGATTTATTCTTTACCCTTGGTAATTGCGGGTATGGGCGGCATGATTAATGAAACCTTTGATCGTTTAATGTTGCGTTGGTGGTTGCCGGGAAGTGAAACATTTAGAGAAGAACAAGTAGGCATTTACAATGCATGTTATAAACTTTCCATTTTAATTACGCTTTTTATACAAGCCTTTAGAATGGGAGCTGAGCCTTTCTTTTTTAAACAAGCTGAAAGTAATAATCCACAAAAAGTATATGCAAGGGTAATGAAGTTTTTTGTGATGATTATTTCTATTATGTTTTTGGTGGTTGCTCTGTATTTGCCGGTATGGAAACATTTTATTGGACCTAAGTATTGGTCGGGATTAAAAGTAGTACCCATTTTATTATTTGCCAATATGTTTTTGGGTATTTATTATAATCTGAGTATTTGGTATAAAATTACCAATAAAACTATGGCAGGTGCCTGGGTTACTTTAGCCGGAGCCGCCATTACCATTATCATTAATTATGTATTTATTCCATACTTTAGTTTCATGGCCTGCGCATGGGCAACGTTTACTTGTTATGGTAGTATGATGATAATTAGTTATGTATGGGGGCAAAAAGTTTATCGCATACCTTATGCCTGGAAAAAGTTAATGGCTTATATGGTTATTGCATTTTTGTTATTTTTTGTACACCATACCATAACAGCCTATATTACACATTATGCCTTTAGTTATATTTTAGCCACACTATTGCTATTGTTATTTATAGGGTTTTTGTTAAAAATTGAGCGAAAGGAAATGCAAAAGCTGCCATTTGTAGGAAAATACCTGGCCTAAGTAAGGTATTGGTAAACACAGCCGCAATTCTTATATCTTTGCCGCTTTAAAAAAACATTCAGTGAAAGCGAAACACGTTATTATTCTGATAGCTGCTATTATACTGGCCGATCAGGCATTAAAGTTTTATATTAAGTTGCACTATTATGCAGGAGAAGAACATAATGTAATGGGAAATTGGTTTCGGTTGCATTTTGTTGAAAATGAGGGAATGGCCTGGGGTTGGAAGTTTGGGGGTGGTTTTGGAAAAATTATTTTAACCTTATTTAGATTGGTAGCCGTTATTTGGGGTACTTTCTTATTGCGCGATTTCATTAGAAAAAAATACCACACCGGTTTTATTATTTGTGCATCATTAATTTATGCAGGTGCATTAGGTAATTTAATTGATAGCATGTTTTATGGGTTAATATTTGAGAATAGTGATGTGTTTGCCCAAAATGTAGCTAAACTGGTACCCTTTGGAAGTGGCTATGCAAACTTTTTACATGGTAGGGTAGTTGATATGCTGTATTTCCCAATTATTGATACTTATTATCCTAAATGGTTCCCGGTATGGGGTGGTGAACGTTTTGAGTTTTTTGAGCCCGTTTTCAATATTGCCGATGCTTCTATTTCGGTAGGCGTAATTGTATTACTGTTATTTCAAAATAAATTTTTCGGAAAAAAACATACGGAAGCCGAAAAAGAAACTGCTGCACAGGACGCTAAAGTTTCTTAATTATTTGCTCTTTCTGATATAGCATTGATTGTTGCAATTCCTAACATTCATTATAGAAATAGGATTATTATATTGCGTAATGCAAAACTATTATTCTGGGTTTATCAATAAAACATTGCATTGGAAAGGATGAGCAGCTTCCATAAATGACTAGGTGATATTTTTTTAAAATACTGCTTTGTAGGTCATAATGAGGTTTACTTTTTGTACACCGCCGTTAATAGTTACCGGATTTAGTCCACCCTGTCCATCCAATCCGGAAGCATAAAGTTTTCCATTTTCAACAAGGGCTAAGGAATATTGCCCATCGGGTAAATTAATTTCGTAAAACCCATTGGCATCTGCCGTAATTTCTGCCAACGCCGGTATATTAAAGCTTTCAAAAAAACTAGCGGTGTTGGGTACTGAGGTAGCATTTTGTATTAAGGTATACGGATAAACTTTTATTATACGCTGTACAGGACAATGCTTACAAGTATTGGTGGCCGGCGGCACCATGGGCATACAATTGCCTTCCATTAATGATACAGTGCCCCATACCCCTTTTGTAATAGTTACTTTTTTTGCATTTTGGGCGTAGGTGTTTTGTATGTCACAATCGGTGGTAGCGGTATTGCTTTTATGGCATGCATAAACTACAAAAGTCATTAATATGCATCCTAATAAATGCCTCATGGAACTATTTTAAATGTTCATTGTATGTACGTTATAGGCTAAAATTGTAGTTGCAATTTCTTTCAATGCATACTTAATTATACCGTTACATTAATTAACATGCCATTGCTGAAGGGTAGAGTTGTAAGGCATTACTGTGGTACTACCCGGTACTTCAATAGCAATTAAACCAATTCCCTCAGCATAATAGAAATAAGATGTTTGAGCCGTAGCATAATTAATAGCAGGTGGTACTAAAGCCTGAATGTCGAGTTGAACTTTAATTACGTTGGTAAAATTGTTACCATTATAACTGGCAGTTAGGCCACTCCCCAAAAGGGTAAAATGGTATTTTACTTTTACATTTTGATTGGATACCACTACGGAAACAATGGGAGAATCCCAACTAGTACCTGCCGGTACACCGGCTTTTAAAAAGGCATATTCAACCGGTTGTACCGAAGGGTCGGGATAAATACTACCATAGGTATAATAGGTATTACCACTTCTTCTGTACAAAGAAGTATCGCCTAATCTATCTACAAAAACGGCATAGGTTTGTCCCGTGTTGGTAACATTGGCCAGTACCGATAAAGCATGGGTGGTAATCGTGTCGTTTAACTGACTATCATTGTAAGTCCAGTAACTGCCAGCGGTAGTGGGAAAATAATTGCCTATTACTGCTGTGTTGTAAGGTATGGTAAACTGGCATGCCGAACTGCCGAAAGTAATAACAAAGTTGGCATCAACCGGTAAAATAGGTTTGCCATAACCTTTTAATTTAATATTTTGTGTACCGGTTGATAAAACAATGGAAGAATCTGCAAACCAAAAACCGTTTGCTGTATCAGTATAAATATAATATTTACCCGGTGAAATAATATTAACCGTTACTACGATGTAATTGCTATCGGTTAATACACTGTCTACTACATAAGTACCATTTACAAATACATTTTGGCAATTGCCGGTACTATCTTGTAAGGTGCCAATGGCAACACCGCTATAGCCTTTTCCGGTTTCGTAACTATATTCCTTGCTGCATGCCTGAAAAAGAAACAAAATGGTTAATGCAATAATGCCATATTTAAGAATTGCCTTCATGTGGTAAAATTAATGATAAATGTTAATGTAATGATAGTGTTTACACTAATAACGCTGTTTGGTTCGTAAAATTTTTATGATGTAATAAAGCATCTACATTGGTTAAAGTAATATGTGTTATTTCTTCTAAAGCTTCTTTGGTAAAAAATGCCTGATGAGCTGTTACTAATACATTTGGAAAAGCCATTAAGCGTTGTAGTGTATCATCGGCAATAATATTTTCAGATAGGTCTTTAAAAAATATTTTCTCTTCTTGCTCATACACATCAATACCCAAATAACCTAATTGATGGGTTTTCAGGGCCTCAATTACGGCATGGGTGTCAATTAATCCACCGCGACTTGTATTAATGAGCATGGCGCCTTTCTTCATGTTTTGTAACGTGGTTGGGTTAATTAAATGATGTGTTTGGGGTGTAAGTGGGCAATGCAATGAAATAATGTGTGCTTCTTCCAAAACCTGTGCCAAAGATAAGTAGGTGATTCCCAATGCGGTAAGTGAGGGATTGATGGTAGTGTTTAGAAAACTGTGTAAAGGGGTGAGGCAGTCAAAGGCTAAAAGATGAGTAGAGATGAGTAGTTTGGGTTGACTGCCGATTAATTACCTTTA
>Ga0310345_10000934_pt1 | contig 35721 bp, 31 predicted proteins | sample HC15DNA20500_MG_FD_204667 | JGI IMG/M metagenome (GOLD analysis project Ga0310345, IMG submission 204667) | Marine microbial communities from station ALOHA, North Pacific Subtropical Gyre - HC15-DNA-20-500_MG | ecosystem: Environmental > Aquatic > Marine > Oceanic | place: Pacific Ocean: North... | reverse complement strand
CGACCACTCCACCAGTTCGTCGAGGCTGAACAGCGTGTCGCCGTCCAGGTCCTCGTAGGTGACCCAGAAGGACGAGGCGTTGTCCTTCTTGTCGACGTCGAGCCTGTAGAGCGTCGCCGCCGGCGTCGCCGTCGCGACGCCGCAGGCCATCGCCGCGGCAAGCGCCAGGCGTTTGCGGAACGTCATCGAGCCCCCCCCGATAGTTGATCGCTGAAATCACGGAACCGTGAGACCATCCCGAGGCAGCCACGTCAACCCGCAAGGGCGGCGGGGGCCTGTCGCGGCCTGGGCGGCCGCGAGGGGCGCAAATGCGAAGCGGCCGGGGCTTTCGCCCCGGCCGCCGCGGTTTTCTCGATCCTGCGCGGGCCCTTACAGGGTGCGCTCCACCTCCTGGGTGGTGAAGATCTCGATGACGTCGCCCTCGCGGATGTCGTCGTAGTTCTGGAAGGCCATGCCGCACTCCTGGCCGGCGCGAACCTCGTTCACCTCGTCCTTGAAGCGCTTCAGCGTCTTCAGCGTGCCCTGGTGGATCACCACGTCCTCGCGCAGCAGGCGGACGCCCGCCGACTTGCGCGCCACGCCCTCGGTGACCTCGCAGCCGGCGACCTTGCCGACGCCGGTGACCTTGAAGACCTCCTTGATCTTTGCATAGCCGATGAAGGTCTCGCGGACCTCGGGCTTGAGAAGACCCTGGGCGGCCATCTTCACGTCGTCCACCAGGTCGTAGATCACCGAGTAGTAGCGGATCTCCACGCCCTTCTGGTTGGCGGCTTCGCGGGCCGGCGCGTTGGCGCGGACGTTGAAGCCGATCACCGGCATGTTCGACGCCTCGGCCAGGCCCACGTCGGTCTCGGTGATCGCGCCGACGCCGGAGTGGACCACGCGGACGCGCACGTCCTCGTTGCCGATCTTCTCCAGCGCCTGGACGATCGCCTCGGCCGAGCCCTGCACGTCCGCCTTGATCAGCACCGGAAGCTCGGCGACGTTCTCGTCCGCCTTGGCCTGGGCCAGCAGCTGGTCGAGGGTCGCGCGGGCGCCGGCGGCGGCCTGCTTCTCCTTGGCCTTGCGCTGGCGGTAGTCGGCGATCTCGCGGGCCTTGCCCTCGGATTCGACCACGTTCAGCACGTCGCCCGCGGCCGGCGTGCCCTGGAGACCCAGGACCTCCACCGGGACCGAGGGGCCGGCCTCGTCCACGCGCTCGCCCTGGTCGTTGATCAGGGCGCGCACGCGGCCCCACTGCTCGCCGACCACGAAGATGTCGCCGCGCTTCAGGGTGCCGCGCTGCACGAGCACGGTGGCCACGGGGCCGCGGCCGGTGTCGAGCTTGGCCTCGATCACGGCGCCCTCGGCCTCGCGGTCGGGGTTGGCTTTCAGCTCGAGGATCTCGGCCTGCAGGGCCACGGCCTCGAGCAGGGTCTCGAGACCCTTGCCGGTCTTGGCCGAGACCTCGACGTCCTGGACGTCGCCCGACATCTCCTCGACCACGATCTCATGCTGCAGCAGGTCGGTGCGCACCTTCTGGGGGTTCGCGTCCGGCTTGTCGCACTTGTTGATCGCCACGATGATCGGCACGTTCGCCGCCTTGGCGTGGTGGATGGCCTCGATCGTCTGGGGCATCACCGCGTCGTCGGCCGCGACCACCAGGATCACGATGTCCGTCACCTGCGCGCCGCGGGCGCGCATCGAGGTGAAGGCGGCGTGGCCCGGCGTGTCGAGGAAGGTCACCGGCGCGCCGGATTCCGTCGTCACCTGGTAGGCGCCGATGTGCTGGGTGATGCCGCCGGCCTCGCCGGAGACGACGTTGGCCTTGCGGATCGCGTCCAGCAGCGAGGTCTTGCCGTGGTCGACGTGGCCCATGATGGTCACGACCGGCGCGCGCGGCTTCAGCTCGCCCTCGGCGTCGACGGTGGTCGAGATCGCGTCCTCGACGTCCGACTCCGACACGCGCACGACGGTGTGGCCGAACTCTTCGACCACCAGGGTCGCGGTGTCCGCGTCGAGCGTGTCGTTGATGGTGACCATCATGCCCGACTTGAACAGCATCTTGACCACGTCCGCGGCCCGCTCGGCCATGCGGTTGGCGAGCTCCTGCACCGTGATCGCGTCCGGCACGTTCACGTCGCGCATGACCTTTTCACGCTCGGGCCCGCGGCCGCCCATCTGGCGCTTCTGACGCTCCTGCTTGCGGCGCATGGCGGCGAGCGAGCGCTGGCGCCCGCCCTCGTCGCCCGAGGTCGCCGAAGAGATCGTCAGCTTGCCGGAGCGGCGACGCTCGTCGCCGCCGCGGCCGCGGCTGGGCTTCTTGTCGTCGGCCGGGGCCGCGCGACGCGGCGGCGGGGCGCCGCGCATCGGACGGTCCTTGCCCTCGCCGTCGGCCGGCGGGGCGGAGGCGGGATCAGGCGCGGCGATGCGGGCGGCTTCACGCTCCGCCTTGGCGCGCTCGCGCTCCTTCTTGTCGGCCTCGGCCTTCTTGCGGGCCTCCTCCTCGGCGGCGAGGCGCTCGGCCTCCTCCCGCTCGCGGCGGATCTGGTCCTCGGCCTCCTTGCGCTCGCGCTCTTCCTTCTCCTTGAGAAGGCGCTGACGCTCGGCCTCGCGCTCCTTGGCCTCGGCCTCTTCCTTGGCGCGGCGGGCGCCTTCGTTGGCCTTGGCCATCTCGAGCGCCTTCTTGCGGCGCTCATATTCCTCGGGCGACAGGCTTTTCAGCACGTTGCCCTTGCCCTGGCGACGCTGCGGCTTGGCGTCGGAGCCGGCCGCACGCTGGGCGGCCGCCGCGGCGGGCGCCTCGGCGCCGCCGGTCGGGCGCACGGAGCCGGAGCCCCCGCGCAGGCCCGAGGCCACGCCCGGAGCCGAGGAGGGCCGGGGCGCGGACGCGCCGCCAGAGGCCGGCGAGGCGGGGGCGGAGGTCGCGGCTGCGCCCTCGCCCGGCTTCGTCAGCTTCTTGCTGCGCTTGGTCTCCACCACGACCGACTTCGTCCGGCCGTGGCTGAAGCTCTGCCGGACGCGTCCGGGGCCTTCGCCGCCGGGACGCGATCGGGTCTTCATGCCGCCGGATTTGTCGTTGCCGTCCATTCTGTCGTCCATCAACGTCCTGTTCGCCTTCGCGCCATGCTGATCGCCGGACCAGGTCACGGGCGCCCGGCGCGTTTCGCGGCGGGGTCCGGGACCCCTCCACGGCCATCAGGGCCCCGCCGGGTGGCGGCGCCCGTCTCGTGTCGTCCGCGGCGCCGGTCAGGCCGGCCCCGCCTCGGGGTCGATGTCCCGGCGACCCTGTGCCGGTGAAGCGATGCTCCCGGCAGGGCCGTCGCCTGTCCGGCGATCCACACCCCCGCTTCCGGCCGGGTCCGGGTCGACCCCGGGGTGGAGTTCCGAAGGCCGGAACCCCGCGAGCCGCTCCGCGTCCCTCAGGAAACGGTCGGCGGCTCCGCCGGCGTCAAGCGCGGCGTGTATCACATAGTCCCGCCCGAAGGCCAATCCCAGTTCTTCGCTGGAAAGGACATTCACCACGGAAGATCCCCGGGCCAGCGGGCGAAGCTTGCCCAGGCCCTGGTCCGATCCGTCCCGCGCATGAAGGAGCGCGGCCGTCGGACCCTGCTTGAGGCGAGCCTTTACCTTCTCGAACCCCGTCACCGCAAGCCCCGCCTTCCTGGCGAGGCCCAGCGAATCGACCGCCCGGCGCGCCAGCAGCGATTCGAGGAGCTCTTCGAACCCCTCGGGAACCGCCACCTGGGCCCGCGCCGCCCGGGAGAAGGCCCGCTTCTTCACCGCCGTACGCAGCGAGTCGCGGTCCGAGCTCAGCCAGATGCCCCGGCCGGGGAGCTTTTCGGCGAGATCGGGAACGATCTCGCCGTCGGGCCCCACCACGAAACGGACCAGCCCGTAGGTCGATCCGCTTTCGCCGGAGACGATGCAGCGCCGCTCGGGTCCGTCTTCCCGATCCTTGCGGCGTCCACCTCTCGTCATGATCGCGTCCTCCTCGCCGGAGCCGCGATCAGGCCTCGGCCTCCTCCTCGGCCGCGTCGCCTTCCTCGGCGGCGGCGAGGTCCTCCTCGCTGACCCAGCCGAGGCCGAGTCGGGCGCGCATGACCATGGCCTGCGCTTCCTCGAGAGAGACGTCGAAGGGCTCCAGCACGCCGTCGTCCTTCTGGCGCTTGCCGTCCACGACCGTCCAGCCGCCGGCGAGCTCCCAGTCGGCGCAGGTGGCGAAGTCCTCGAGGGTGAGGACGCCGTCCTGCGCCAGCGCCAGGATCATCTGGGGGGTGAGCCCCTCGAATTCAACCAGGTCGTCCTGCACGCCGAGCTCGCGGGCCTTCTCCAGCGCCTGCTGGTTGAGCTCCTCGAGGCTCTCGCGGGCGCGGGCCTGGAGCTCCTCGGCGGTGTCCTCGTCGACGCCCTCGATGGACAGCAGCTCGTCCATGTCGACGTAGGCGACTTCCTCGAGGGTGGTGAAGCCCTCGGAGACCAGCAGCTGGGCGACGAACTCGTCCACGTTCATGGTCTCCATGAACATGTTGGTGCGCTCGGTGAACTCGGCCTGGCGGCGGGCGGATTCCTCCTCCTCCGTCAGGATGTCGATGTCCCAGCCGGTGAGCTGCGAGGCGAGGCGCACGTTCTGGCCGCGGCGGCCGATGGCGAGCGAGAGCTGCTCGTCGGGCACCACCACCTCGATGCGGCGGGCATCCTCGTCGAGCACGACCTTGGCGACCTCGGCGGGCTGCAGGGCGTTGACGATGAAGGTCGCGGGGTCCTCGGACCACGGGATGATGTCGATCTTCTCGCCCGAGAGCTCGGAGACCACGGCCTGAACGCGCGAGCCCCTCATGCCGACGCAGGCGCCGACGGGGTCGATCGAGCCGTCGTGCGAGATCACGCCGATCTTGGCGCGGGAGCCCGGGTCGCGGGCGACCGCCTTCACCTCGATCACGCCGTCGTAGATCTCCGGCACTTCCATCTTGAAGAGCTCGGACATGAACTCGGGAGCGGTGCGCGAAAGGAAGATCTGGGGGCCGCGGGTCTCGGCGCGGACGTCGCGGATGAAGGCGCGGATGCGGTCGCCGTTGCGGTACATCTCGCGCGGGATCAGCTGGTCGCGACGGATCACGCCCTCGCCCCGGCCGAGGTCGACGATGACGTTGCCGTACTCGACCCGCTTCACCACGCCGTTGATGATGGTGCCGACGCGGTCCTTGTATTCGTCGTACTGGCGCTCGCGCTCGGCCTCGCGGACCTTCTGCACGATCACCTGCTTGGCGGTCTGGGCGGCGATGCGGCCGAACTCCAGCGTCGGCAGCGGCTCGGCGATGAAGTCGCCGGGCTCGGCCTCGGGGTTCATGGCGCGGGCCTCGGCCAGCGAGATCTCGGTGAAGTGGTTCTCCACCTCCTCGACGACCTCGCGGGCGCGGGACATGCGCAGCTCGCCCGTCTTGCGGTCGATCTCGGCGCGGATGTCGTACTCGGCGCCGTAGCGGGAGCGCGCGGCCTTGGCGAGGCTGTCCTCCATCGCCTCGATCACGAGGCCGGGGTCGATCAGCTTCTCGCGCGCGACCGCGTCGGCGATCTGCAGGAGCTCAAGCCTGTTGGCGCTGACCATCGTCATCCTCCTCATCGCCGTCCGAGTCGTCGTCGGCGTCCTCGATGTCGTCGTAAAGGGATTCGTCCATGTCCGGCTGGGCGGTGCCGGCTTCCTTGCGGGCCTTGAGCGATTCGGCGATCAGCGCGTCGCTCAGCACCAGCTTCGCGTCGGCGATCCAGTCGAACTTCAGGCCGATGATCCCCTCGGGGATGCGGATCAGGACCTCGTCGTCCTCGACCCCCTCCAGCTCGCCCTTGAAGCGCTTGCGGCCGTCGATCAGCTCGTTGGTCTCGAGCTTGCACTCCCACCCCGCGAAGCGCTCGAAGTCCTTCAGGCGGGTCAGGGGGCGGTCGATGCCGGGGCTGGAGACCTCCAGCGCATAGGCGCCCTCGACGGGGTCGTCGACGTCGAGCGCGGCCGAGACGGCGCGGGAGAGGTCGGCGCAGTCGTCGACCTCCATGGTGCCGTCGGGCTTCTCGGCCATGATCTGCAGGGTGGCGCGTTTCGCCCCGCCCATGAAGCGCAGGCGCACCAGCTCGAAGCCCATGCCCTCGACGGTGGGGCGCACGATCTGGGCGATGCGCTGGTCGAGGGGGGCTTTCGCCACCAGTCCGGTGATGTCGCGATCGGTCATGCGGTCGCTCCAGAAATGAAAAAGGCGGGCCTCAGCGGCCCGCCCTTTCGGTCCGGTCGTCGAAGGCTCCCGAGGGGACCAGCGACGCCGCTATGTCGAGGGGCATATATACCCCGCCGCCCCCCGCGGCAAGAGGGCTCAGCCCCGCCGGCGCCGGGAGAGGAGCGCGAGCCCCCCCAGCCCCGCGGCCAGCAGCGGCGCGGCGGCGGGCAGCGGCACGGGGGAGGCGCCCGCGGTCAGCTGGATCGTATCCGCGGGCAGGGCGTAGCTGTAGCTGCCGGCCGTGATGCCCATCGAGGCGAGCGTGGCGCCCAGGAAGGACATCGAGCCCGACAGCGTCGCGCCCGAGACGTAGCCCGCCGGAAGCAGGAACTGCTTGCCCACCAGCCCCTCGCCGGGGGCGAAGCCGAAGGCGTCGCCGGAGGTCTCGAAGGCCTCGGTGGAGGTGAAGGCGCCGAACGGTTCCCAGGGCGTCACGTCCTCGGCGAGGTTGTAGCCGTCGAAGGAGGCCGCATCGATGGAGAGGAAGAAGGGCAGGCCGGGAAACACGCTCGAGGTCAGGCTCGAGCCGTCCTGCGTGCTGGTGAACTCGAGGCCGGTCACGTCGATCGACCCGGAATAGGTCGCCGTGACGCCGGAGCCGGTCTCGAAGATGTCGATCTGCATGAGCGCGGAGGCCGGCGCGGCGCTCAGCAGGGCGAAGGCGGACGCGACGAGCGCCGGGCGGAAGAGGCTACGCATGGGGAATCCCTGAACGAGGCGCCCCGGGGTGGGGGCGATTGTTCATCAAGGTTAATGGTTTCCGGCCGGGCGGCAATCGCGGCGGCGGATGACGTTGCGTCGCCCGGTGTTCAGGCCGCCGCTCCCAGCGCGGGCAGCGGCTTCTCGCGCACCGGGACGTGGACGGCGGCGGAGAACAGCGAGATCGCGACGCCGATCCACCACACCGCCTGGTAGTCGCCGAAGCGGTCGTGCAGCGCGCCGCCGAGCCAGACGCCCAGGAACCCCCCCACCTGGTGGGAGAAGAACACGATCCCGTAGAGCGTGCCCATGTAGCGCATGCCGTGGATGAAGCCGACCAGCCCCGCGGTCAGCGGCACCGTCGCCAGCCACAGCGAGCCCATGGCGACCGAGAAGAACAGCACCGTCGCCGGGGTCATCGGGATCACGATGAAGGCGGCGCAGACCGCGGCGCGCAGCAGATAGATGACCGTCAGCAGCCAGCGCTTGGGGAAGCGGCCGCCCAGCCGTCCCGCCAGCAGCGTGCCGCCGATGTTGGCCGCCCCGATCAGCGCCAGCGCCCAGCCCCCGAGCGCCGCGGTCGAGGAGATCCCGACCGAGGCGAGAAGCCCCGCCGGGTCCACCGCCGCGCAGGCCTCGGTGATGAAGGCGGGGAAGTGGGCGGTGATGAAGCCCAGCTGGTAGCCGCAGGAGAAGAAGCCGAGGAAGATCAGGATGAAGGACGGGTCGGTCATCGCGCGGCGGACCGCCTGGCCCAGCGAGCCTCCGTCCGCCGGCGCGCCGGGGACCGCGGGGGCGGGCGCGCCGGTGGTCAGCGGCAGCAGCAGGGCGGCGGCGCCCAGGATGGCGACGCAGATCAGGAACACGTCCTCCCAGGCCATGCCGGTCAGCAGCATCCCCAGGATCGGCGGCAGCACCAGCTGCCCCACCGAGGCGGCCGAGGTCACGATCCCCAGCGCCAGGCTGCGGTTGGCGTCCGAGGCCTCGCGCCCCACCGCGCCCAGGATCACGCCCAGGCCCGAGCCCGCGATGCCGAAGCCGATCAGCACGTTGAGCAGCTGGTGCCCCGCCGGCGTCGTCGCCCAGGCCGAGCCCAGCAGGCCGACCGCGTAGATCGCCATGCCCAGCGCCAGGGTGCGCCGGGTCCCGTATTTCTCGGCCATCGCCGCGAAGGCGGGCTGGGCGGCGCCCCAGGCCAGGTTCTGCAGGGCAATGGCGAGGCTGTATTCCGCCCGCGGCCAGCCGAAGGTGGACTCGATGGGGATCTGGAACAGGCCGAAGGCCGCCCGCACCCCGAAGCCCAGCGCCAGGATCACGGCGCCCGAGACCAGCATCGGGGTGAACAGGCGGTCCGCGGAGGCGGGGGCGGTCTGGGTGGACATCGGGCGTTTCCTCAGGGGGCGGAGGCGGAGGGCGCGTCGCCCTCCGGCCGCCGCCAGATGCGCAGGCTGACGCCGCGCGCGGGGGTCAGGATCTCGGGCTCGCCGGGGACCAGGCCCGCCTCGGCCAGCAGCGCCTCGGGGCCCCGGCCGGGCGCGAGGCCGGAGAACACGGGCCGGCCGCCGGGCAGCGGGCAGGCGGGGTTGGTCGCCAGGTGGAAGGCGTCGAAGCCGGGCTGGCCCGGGGCGGGGCGCAGGAACAGGTCGAAGGCCGCGCGCCCGCCGGGCACGCCGATGCGCCCGCCCTGGGGGGCGACCTCGGCCAGCATCGCGGCGGGGGGGACCTCGGCGGGGTTCCACCACCAGGCGTCCTCGCGCCGGGCGAGGCCCCGGGCGGCGCGGCTCATCACCACCCGCAGCCGGTTCGCGCGGTTGGGCGTCGCCTCGTGGCTGGCGCGGGCCAGCACGGTGGCGACGCAGGCGTCGAGCGCGGCCTGGAAGCGGACCCAGTCCTCGGCGTCGCCCAGCGCCTCGGGGAACAGGCCCTGCGCGTCGGCGATCATCCCCTCGGGCGAGACGATGGCATGGCCTTCGATGAAATGGCCGAGGGGGGAGCGGGGGGCGGGCATGGCAGGTTCCGGCGGGGGGTCCGGTGAGGGAAAGGCCGCGGCGCGGCGCGCCGTCACCTAAACCCCCGCGGCCCCCCGAACGCAAGGTTCCCTTTCGGAACCCGCCATGGATTTTCGTGATGCCCCCCATTCGGCGCCCGCATTCGGGCCCCCGCCCAGGCGCCCAACCGACCGCCCGTCGCCACTTCCCTCGTCTGCCCGGCTGCTCTCCCGCCGCCACCTGCAGAACGCCTCTCGCCCCCCGGATGCCCTGCGCCGCCGGCCGCGGGCAGCTCTCGTTCGCCGCCCCGGCGCCGCGCCTGCCCCGGGGGCGCTCCGGGGTCGATCCGGGGCCTCTCCCCGCCCGCCCCACGCGCCCGCCCGTCCCCCAGAGCGAAAGCCTCGCCCGCCTCGCCGTCCCTCGCCGCCTCCTGTCGGCGCGAAGCCGCCGCTCGGCCGAGGGGGCTCGATGCCCCCGAGGGCGCCCACTCGCCCCGCCCCGGGCTCCGTCCGGCGAGGCCGTCCGGCCCCCGCCCCGTGCGCCCGCGCTTCCCGTGGGTCGGAAACGTCGCCTGCCTCGCCCTCCCCCTCCGCCTGCTGTCGGCGCGAAGTCGCCGCTCGGCCGAGGGGGCTCGATGCCCCCGAGGGCGCCAGCTGCGGGCGGGGGGCGGCGCGTGGGCGGTTGACATCCTCGCCGCCCGCGCCTTTTCACGGGGGCGGGCCTTGCGGCCCTCTCCGCCCGTCCCGCCCCCGATCCCGGATGCCGCCCCCCGATGACCTCCTCCGCCGAGACGCCCCTCTCCCGCTACCGCGCCCTGGTGAAGGCCGGGACGCTCAAGGCGGACCCGGCCCAGGCCCAGGCGGCGGAGCAGCTGCAGCTGCTCCACGACCGGCTGAAGGGCTACGATCCGAAGGCGGGCAAGAAGGTCGCCCGCGGCTGGTTCGGCTGGGGGCGCGAGAAGAACCGGCAGGAGACGCTGGGCGGCCTCTACATCTACGGCGGCGTCGGGCGCGGGAAGTCCATGCTGATGGACCTGTTCTGCGACATCGCCCCGGTCAGCCCCAAGCGCCGCGTCCACTTCCACGCCTTCATGCAGGAGGTCCACGCCGGCATCAAGATGGCCCGCGAGCGGCACGAGAAGGACCCGATCCAGCCCGTCGCCGAGGCGATCGCCGACAGCGCCACGCTCCTCTGCTTCGACGAGATGCAGATCACCGACATCGCCGACGCGATGATCGTGGGGCGGCTCTTCGAGGCGCTCTTCGCCCGCGGCGTGGTGGTGGTGACCACCTCCAACCGCCACCCCGACGACCTCTACAAGGACGGGCTGAACCGCGCGATCTTCCTGCCCTTCATCGAGATCCTGAAGGACAGGCTCGACGTCCACCACCTCGACGGCGCCGCCGACCACCGGCAGGACCGCACAAGGGGCGACGTGCGCTATCTCTCGCCGCTGGGGCCGGAGACCGCGGCGGAGATGGATCGCCTGTGGGCCGAGCAGGGCGACGCGCCCGAGGCGCCCCTGACGCTGGAGTTCCCCGGCCGCACGGAGACCTTCAAACGGGCCAAGCCCGGCGCCCTGCGCGCGGGATTTGAAGAGCTTTGCACCCGGCCGCTGGGCCCGGCCGACTACCTGGCGCTGGCGGAAGCCGTGAAGGTCGTGATGATCGAGGACGTCCCCCGCCTCTCGCGCGCCCGCAACAACGAGGCCAAGCGCTTCGTGACCCTGATCGACGCGCTCTACGAGGCGAAGACCAAGCTCTACGTCTCCGCCGCCGCAGAGCCGGAGAGCCTCTACGAGGAAGGCCCCGGCGCCTTCGAGTTCGAGCGCACCGCCTCGCGCATCGAGGAGATGCGGGGCGAGGACTGGCCCCCCGCCTCCGAAGCGCCCCGCGACGCGGCCGAGGCGGACCCCGGGCAGGCGCCCGGGGCCCTGCCGGACCGGGGCTGAGGCGATGCGCACGCGGCTGAAGGGCCTGGTCTCGGCCGCGCTGGAGAGCCTGTGGTTCGTGCCGCTGGCGATGCTCGCGGTCAGCCAGGCGCTGGTGCTGCCGGCGCTGCTGACCGGGGTCGAGCCCTCGGCGGCGCTGAGCCTCGCGGGGCTCGACGAGTTCGCCGAGCGGGTGCGCGAGCTGGAGAGCGGCTACGACGCCGGCGCCGCGCGCGACCTGCTGACCATGATCGCGGGCGGCATGGTGACGGTGATCTCCATCGTCTTCTCGCTGAGCTTCGTGGCGCTGACCCTGACCTCGCAGCAGATCGGACCGCGGATCATCGACTTCTGGCTGCAGGCCAACGTCACCCAGGCGCTGATCGGGCTGAGCCTGTCGGCCTTCTTCGCCGCGCTCTCGGGCCTGCTGGTGCTGACCCAGGGGGAGCCGGGGGGCGCGGCCTCGCTGACCGCGGTGCTGATCGCCTCGGCGCTGGGCGGGCTGACGCTGGTGGCGGTGGTGCTCTTCGCGACCCGGATGTCCGAGGCGATCCGCGCCGACGCCACCGTGGCCCGGGTGGGCGACCTGTTCGTGGGCGCCGTGGTCGCCGACCGCGCCCCGCGCGCCGACGCGGCCGAGGTGCGCGACGCCGAGGCGCTGGAGGCGCTGGCCCGGGCCGAGGGCCGGGCGATCCCCGCCGCCTCGGCCGGCTATCTGGCGGCGGTGGACCTCGACGGGCTGGCGGACTGGGCCCGCGGCCACGGCCTGCGCCTGGTGCTGGTGGCCCGCGAGAACGACCACCTGCTGCCCGGCGCCCCCCTGGCGCTGGCGGTGGGCATGCACGACGCCGACGGGACCCGCGGGGTCGAGGACGCCCTGCGCGAGCGTCTCGCCCTGACCCCGCGCCGCCGGCGCACCGGGGTCGCGGATTTCGAGGGCGACGCCCTGTCGGAGATCGCGATGCGCGCGCTGTCGCCCTCGCTCAACGACCCGTTCACGGCGATGGCCTGCCTCGACCGGATCCTGGAGGGGTGCCTGCGCCTCGCCCGCCGCGGCCCGCCCTCGCGCCTGCGCCGCGAGCCGGGGGGCGCCGCGGTCCTGGCCGCGCCCGGCTGCGGGGCCGCCTGGCTGGCGCCGCGGCTGATCCACCCGATCATCCACGCCGGCCGCGACCACGCCCAGGTGCTGGAGACCGCCGCCCGCGGCCTGAGCGCGTTGCGCGAGGTCGCCGTCGTCCCCGAGGACCGCGACGCGGCCGCCCGGCTGATCGCCCGCGTCGCCCGCGCCGCCGAGGCGCTGGGCGACCCCGACGACCGGGCGCTGGTCCAGCGGGCGCTGGCCTCCGGCGACGGCCGGCAGGAGGGCTGAGGGGCCCCTCGCGGCCGGGTCAGCCCGCGCGGCGGATCTTCTCGGGGAACTCCACCCGCAGGCGGTTGAAGTCGGCGAACTCCGGCTTCCAGGCGAGCTCGGTCGGCAGGCAGTTCACCTCCATCCCCGCGGCCGCGCCCCACGGCAGGGGGCCGGTGAAGCCGTCGAGGTCCGAGAGAAGGCGCAGGTCGTCGAAATAGACCTCGGAGCGGCGCAGGATCTCGGCCCGGAAGTCGAAGTCCAGCAGCTGGAAGTCGCCCCTGGTCAGGTAGGCGCCGCAGAGCACCGCCTTGCCGCCGCGCTCCTCCAGCCGGGTCGCCACGATCACGGTGCTGGCGGCCGCGTTGCGCCCGAAGGTGACGCCGTCGATCAGGAAGGCGTCGGCCTCGAGCGGCACCTGGTCGACGGCGGAGCGGCTGCTGACGGCGCCGCTGCAGGCCGAGAGGAGCGCCAGCGGGATCAGGGCGAGCCCGAGGCGACGGCCCGCGGAACGGCGGGCGCGGAGGGGAAATGTCATGAAAGGGCGCTTTCGGATGAACCTGGGATGAGCAACCTATCCGCTCGCGCCGCCGTGTCCAGAAGCGTGAATCGCCGCCCCCGCCCGGCCGGGATTCCCTCCGCAGGCGGGAGCGGATAGGAAGGCCGGGAGGAGCGGCGCCCCGCTCCGCCCGCAGCCGACCGGAGGGGCCCGCATGGACGCCGGCGTCGCCCGCATCGAGTTCTCCGAGGACCAGGCCCACGCCCGCGCAATCGTGGCCGCGCGGCTGGAGGGGCTGGGCGTGGATCTCGACGCCGCGTCCTCCGAATCCCTCGAGGACGACGACGCCCGCGCGGCGGAGGTGGTGGCGATCCTGGGCAAGGCGGGCTCGGGCAAGACCCGGCTGCTCGCCTCGCTGGTCAAGGAGCTGGAGGCGGCGGGGGTCGAGGCGGTCTCCTCGGACTGGGAGAACCGCAAGAAGCGCGACCGGCGGACCTTCGCGGTGCTGAGCCCGACCAACAAGGCGGCCTCGGTGCTGCGCAACCTCGGCGTGCCCGCGACCACCATCCACCGGATCGTCTACACGCCGGTCTACGACCCGGAATACGAGCGCATCGCCCAGTGGCTGGCGGGAGAGGCCGACCGGCCCGAGAGCGAGACCATCTCCGAGGAGCAGCTGGCCCGCGCCGAGGCGGCCTACAAGTCCCACGGCTCGATCCCCGGGGCGCTGGCGGCGATGGGATTGCGCGGCTCGGACTTCATCAAGGGCTGGACCCGGCGGGATGATCCGCTGGACATCGCGCTGGTCGACGAGGCCTCGATGATCGACGACCGGCAGATGGAGGACCTGCGCGCCCTGTTCCGGCTGATCGTCCTGTTCGGCGATCCGGCGCAGCTGGCCCCCGTCGGCCAGTCCGGCGCGATGATCTTCGACCGGCTGCCCGAGGAGCGGAAGTTCGAGCTCTCGCGCATCCACCGGCAGGCGGCGGACAACCCGATCCTGGACCTCGCCCATGCGCTGGCGGACCCGGAGATCGACTTCCCCGACTTCGAGCGGATGGTCGAGCAGGCCGCCCGCCGCGACGACCGCGTGGTGCTGGGGGAGCGGGCGGACGCGGGGCTGATGTCCCGCTCGCCGATGCTGGTCTGGCGCAACGCCACCCGCATCCGCCTGATCCACGCCTTCCGGCATGTCCATGGCGCTCCCGAAACGGAGCTGATCCCCGGCGAGCCGCTGATCTGCGACGGCGTGGAATTGCCGATGAAGCACCGCCGCAAGCGCATCGACCTGGAGGCGCGGGGCCTGGTGAAGGGCGCGCAGTGCATCTACCTCGGGCCGGGCCGCAAGCCGGGCTTCGCGCGCATCCATGTGCTGGGGGCGGAGGAGCCGAAGGTCAACGTGGCCGCGATCATCCAGATCGAGCTGCCCGATCAGGAGGAGCCCTTCATCCCCACCGCCGCCACCATGGGGGCGGCCTTCCTGCACGGGGCGGCGGCGACGATCCACAAGGCGCAGGGCAGCCAGTGGCCGACGGTGCAGGTCTATGCCCCCGACCTCTACGCCGCCTGGCGGGCGGGGCGGAACGAGGCCGGCCTGCCGCTGTGGAAGCGGCTCGCCTACGTGGCCATCACCAGGGCGGAGGAGCGGCTGGTCTGGGTCACCCGCAACCGCATCGCCCGCCCCCAGAGCCCGCTGGGGATCGAGGACCTGGCCGAGGACGCCGGAACCCTCACCCTCTCCGCCGACCCCGGCTGACCCCCAGACCCGTCCCCGCCGCCGCCCTCGCCGGCCGGCCGCTAGGCGCAGACCGAACCCTCAGGCACGCGCCGTGGCCTCGACCCGGGGCCTCGGCCGCAAGCGCTGCGCCGGGGAACCTCCGCTTCGCGCGCGCTGCCGGCGGCGGAGGCCCCGGGTCAAGCCCGGGGCGCCCTGTTGCCCGTGGCGCCCTGCTGCCCGGTGCGCCCAGCTGGGCGGAGAAGCCTCGCTGCCCCTGCCGCCCTGCTGCGCGAGGCGGGGCGGGCGTCAGTCGGGCGACTCGAACTCGTAGAGCACGGTGCGCTGGAGGAGGTTGAGGTTGTCGTCGGTGATCACCAGCAGCCGGGTGCGGCCGAGCGGGTCGGTCCAGGCCGCGATCCCCTCGGCGTTGTCCGAGCCGGGGCCCGGGGGAACCTCGAGCATCACCTCGCCGTCGACGAACCCGTCCCCCTCCTGCCGGAAGCGCACGATGGCGAAGGAGAAGCCGGCGGCGAAGGAGAACCGTCGCATCAGCAGCCACAGCCGGCCCTGGTCGTCGAAATCCGCGCCGGTGGCCGACATCGGCAGAAGCTGCGGGACCGTGGCGCGCCGGTAGGGGGCGGGCGTCCCGGGGCCCGGGCCGATCCAGGCGGCGGTGAACGGCGACCCGCGGGAGAAGGGCTCCTCCATCACCGCCAGGATGCGGCCGTCGGGGGCGGCGGCCAGCGCCTCGGGGCCGGCGTTGGAGTCGGAGGTCCCCCACTCGGGGGGCTCGGCGACGATCACGCCTTCGCCCACGCCGTCGTTCTCGGGGCCCGGGGCCATGCGCTCGATCCGCTTGCGGCGCTCGAGGCCGACGTAGCGGGGGCCGGACAGGTCGGGGGCGGCGATGGCGAGCCCCTCCGCGTCGCGCATCCGCGAGGGCGGGACGACGCCCCCGATCAGCATCGGGGCCATGCTCGCCTCGGTCACGCTCGAGAGCAGGCCGCCGGCGCGCTGGATGCGTCCCTCGACCCAGAAGCCCTGGTCGGTGAGGGCCACGAAGCGCTCGCCCCGCGCGTCCACCTCCAGCGCCGAGAGGCCGCCGAACTCCGGCCGGTCGCCGCGCAGCTCGATGGCCGAGATCAGGCGCAGGCGCGCGTCCCCGGGCAGCGAGACCGGGAACGGATGGGCCTCGACGACGAGAGGCGCCGCCGCCGCGCCCTCGGCCGCGGGGCGCGGTGCGCAGGCGAGCAGGGCCAGCGCGGCGAGCGCCAGCCAGCGTCTAGTCCGCATGCAGGACGCCCCGGCACTCCGCCGGCAGGTCGGCGAGGGTCATCACGTCGCGCTTGCGCACGATCGGCCCCTTGGGCGGCGGCGGATTCAGCGCCTCGTCCGAGAACCACCAGTCGAGCGAGGCGTCGCAGCCGTCGCCTGGGGGCGGGGGCGACTGGTTCAGGCACAGGCGCGCGCCCTCGGGACACTCCAGGCGCACGTGGAAATGCGCGTCGTGGCCCCACCAGGGGCGCACCTTGCGCAGCCAGTCCCGCGGGGCGGGGGCGGAGCGGCAGAGCTCGGCCTTGATCGCGGCGTTGACGAAGATGCGGGCGACGGCGGGATCCTCGGCCGCCGCCCGGATCACCGCGAGATGGACGGGCGTCCAGTCGGCGGTGACCGAGCGGCGGTCGGCGGCGACGACGGAGACCGAGCCCGCCCCCTCCCGCGCCGCGTCGCTCATGCCGCCCGCCGGGGCGGGCTTGAGGAAGATGTCGAGGTCGAGCCCCACCTGGTGGGAGGAATGCCCGTCCACCATCGGCCCGCCGCGGGGCTGGCTGACGTCGCCGACCATCACCCCCGGCCAGCCCGCGGCGCGGGCGGCCTCGCCCAGGCGGGTGAGGAAGCTGAACCCCTCCGGATGCGCCCAGTAGCGGTTGCGCGACAGGCGCACCGTCTCCCACCCCGGGCCGGAGGCGGGCAGGGCCACGCCCCCGGCGAGGCAGCCCTCGGCATAGGAGCCGATGGGCGCGGGGGCCTGGTCGGAGCCGCGGGCCTGGGCGCCGAACTGGTCCTTGGCCAGCGGCGCCGCCGCGGCGGGGGCGGCGAGGGCGGCCGCGACGGCGGCGGCGAGCGCGAGCGGGCGGATCATCCCTCTCCCTCCGGATCTACGGTTTCTCATCTGTCGCTCTCCGGGTCGACGGTTCTCATTTGTCGCCCTCCGGGTCGACGGGGGCCAGCATCAGGAGGCCGAGCAGGAACAGGCCGATCACCGGCGCGACGCCGGCCTGCTGGTTCTCGAACACGCCGGTGGCGAGCGCCACGGCGAGCGGGGCGAGGAAGGCCGTGGCCTTGCCCGCCAGCGCATAGAGGCCGAAGGCGGCGGTCATTCGGCCGGCCTCGGCCTGGCGCACCAGAAGCGTGCGCGAGGCCGCCTGCAGCGCGCCGCCGGCGCCGCCCACCCCGGCGCCGGCGATGTAGAACAGGATGTCGGGCAGGCGCGAGCCCGCCTCCACCGGCACGACGAAGAAGATCGCCTCGCGCGAGGCCGAGACGCCGAGGGCGGAGAACACGATCAGCAGGACCAGGCAGGCGGCGACCACCGGCTTGGGCCCGCGGGCGCGGTCGGCCATGCCGCCGAGCCAGGCGCCCAGCGCGCCGACCACCGCGGCGAGGATGCCGAAGACGCCGATGTCGACCACCGACCACCCCAGCACCCCCGCCGCATAGACGCCGCCGAACACGTAGAACCCGTTCAGCGCGTCGCGGTAGATCATCGAGGCGCCGAGGAACCACGCGAGGCTCCGCCGGCCGGGCAGAGCCCGCAGGTCCGCCTTCAGCTCGGCCATCCCGCGGCCCAGCGCGCCGCGCCGGGCGCCGCGGCGGGGCGCGTCGGGAACCCAGAGGAACAGGGGCAGGACGAAGACCAGGTACCACAGCGCCGTCAGGGGTCCGACGGCGCGGGTCCCCTCGCGCGCGGCGGGGTCGAGGCCGAGCGCCGGGGGCGCGCCCAGCAGGGTCACGCCCTGCTCGTTCTCGGCCAGCAGCAGCAGCATGACCGCGAGGCTGACCACCCCGCCCACGTAGCCCAGCGCCCAGCCGTTGCCCGACAGGCGGCCGACCTCCTCGCGCGGGGCGAGGTCGGGGAGCATGGCGTTGGTGAAGACGGTGGCGTATTCGACCCCGATCAGGCCCAGCACGAAGAAGGCCAGCACCCAGACCGGGTCCGCGGCCCCGGGTTCGGAGAACCACAGCAGCGCCGAGCCGAGCGCGTAGCAGACCGAGAATCCCGCGATCCAGGGCTTCCTCGGCCCCGTCGCATCGGCCAGCGCGCCGAGGATCGGGGCGGTCAGGGCGATGGCCAGGCCCCCGGCGGAGGCCGCCCAGCCCCACATTTCTTGCCCCACAATGGGATTGGGCGCCACGGCGGAGGCGAAATACGGCGCAAAGATGAAGGTGATGATTAACGTGTGATACGGCTGCGCGGCCCAGTCGAACAGCATCCAGCCCCATCTGGCGCGGCCCGCGGCGGGGGTCGATTGTGCAGTCAGGTCAGACATTTGAGGGGGGCTCTCCACCGCCGTCAGGGGTGGCGCCAGAATGACCGGGAGGGGGGGCGCCGGCAAGCGATGGTTTACGAGGTATGCGCTGGCTGCATGCCTGCCATGCATTTACGCTCCTAGCTTGAAGGAAATGCGACGGACTATGTACCCGGCAACTTTCCGACACACCCCGCAGGAGGAACCGGCGCGATGTTCGACGCTGCCGACATGAGCTCTTACACCAACGATCAGGGCGCCCGCGCCCGCAAGCTGTTCTCCGCCGTCGTGCTCGCCGCGCTCGACGACGCCGTGATGGAGCAGCGCAAGTCCGGCACCGGCGTCGAGTCGATCGCCCGCTGGGCGCGCTCGAAGGACGGCCGCGAGGTTCTCTCCTGCGCCGGCATCGAGCCGAACGAGCGCTCGGTCAAGGGCCTGATGGCCTTCGTCGAGAAGGGCATCCGCACCTCCGTCGCCCTGCGCGGCGAGCGGGACGAGGACGAGGACGAGAAGGCCGCCGCCTGAGGGCCGGCCTTCGCAGGGGAACCGCCCGACGCGTCTCCGGCCCCCACGGCCTGGACTGGCCCCACGCAAGCGGCCACACCGCCCGGCGCCTGGCGACCCCCGCAGATCCAGATCGAATGAGCGGCGATCCTTCGGGATCGCCGCTTTTTTTCATGCCCGCGGTTTCATCCCGGGGGGGGAGAGGGGCCCAGGCGGCGGTCGCAGACCGCCTCCACCACGCCCAGCACGGCCTCGCGCCCCTCCTCCCGGCTGGCGCCGGCGATGTCGAAGAGGGCGATCATCGCCTCGGCGCCAGTGGCCATCGCGAGCTCCCGCACCAGGCGGTCGCGGGTGGGGCGGGGGACGGTCCCGTCCTCGGCCAGCGCGCGCTCGTACATCGCCACCCGGCGGGCGCCGCGGCGCACGTGGGCCCGCGCCCCCGCCCCCGCTGGCGAAACCGAGGCGTCGAGGTTGCGGGCCAGGAACCGGCGGAAGGCGGGCTCGTGGTCGCAGGCGAGCTCGTAGAAATACACGCTGATCGCCGCCAGGCGGCCGCGCAGGTCGGGGGCCCGGGCGGTGATCTCCTCGTAGCTCGCCACCGCCACGTCCAGCCCCGCCTCCGCCGCCAGCGCCGCGGGGTCGGAGAAATAGCGGTAGGCGGTGGCCTTGGAGATGCCGGCCTCCGCCGCCGCGGCGGTCACCGTCGCCTCCTCGCCGCGGGCGACCAGGGCGCGCGCGGCGGCCAGCAGCGCCTTGCGGGTGCGCGCCTTCTGGGCGGCGCGGGCGGGGGAGTCTGCGGTCATCGGGCGCCCCGGGGGAAAGAAGTTTTCATGAGACTCTTGTCTTATGATGAGACTTCTGTCTCTTTACTCCGCGTGAGCGGAATCGGCAAGCGGAGCTTCGAGATGACCACGCCCCCTCGGCCCAGGACCTATGAGACCCTGGGCATCCTGATGAAATTCCACGCCTTCCCGGAGGAGGTGCAGGGCAAGTACTGTCTGGTCGAGGCGGTGGTGCCGCCGGGCCTGGGCGCGCCGCCCAACCACCACGCCGGCGAGACCGAGGCGTTCCACGTGCTCGACGGCGAGATCGAGTTCATGGTGAACGGAGAGACGATCCTTGCCGGCCCCGGCGACCACGTGCGGGTCCCCGACGGGGCGCCGCATGCCTTCGCGGCGAAGGGCGACAAGCCGGCGCGGGTGCTGATCCTCAACGCCCCGGGCCTGATGCACGACCGCTTCTTCACCGAGATCGGCCGCCCGGTGCCGGACGACACCGCGGCGCCGGCGCCGATGGACGGGCCGCCGGACCTCGCCCGGGTGATGGCGGTGGCGCAGGAGGTGGGCATGACCCTGATGGCGCCGGCCGAGGCCTGAGACGCCGGCGCGCCCGGAGCCGGTCCGGGCGCGTCGGAAGCCGCGGGCCCAAGCGCGCCCGCAGGGCGCCTGCGGGCCGGCGTCGCGCCCTCAGGCCGCCAGCGCCTCGCGCGCCCGGCGGAAGGAGCGGGCGTCGAGGAAGCGCGGCGCCTCGCGCATGTACTGGGCGAAGCGCTCGCCGTAGGAGGCGTGCAGCCAGCGCTCCTCGTTCAGGGCGAAGAGCAGGTAGAGGACGAACAGCGCCCCCGCCAGGAAGAAGGTCCCCCAGGATCCGGCGAAGATCGCCAGCCCCACCGTGGCCAGCACCGAGCTGACGTACTGGGGGTTGCGCGAATAGGCGTAGATGCCCCCCGTGACCAGCCCGTCCTGCGCGCAGTAGGTGTTGTCGATCCCCAGGAACGCGTAGCCGCGCAGGGTCACCGCGAAGGCGCCCAGCATCAGCGGCGCGCCGAGGGCGATGCGGCTCCAGTGATCCCAGCCCAGCGAGCCCCAGTCGAGCAGCGCGAAGACCACCGTCCCCCCGCAGAAGGCGCGGAACAGGCCGAAGGCCAGCGCATGCTCGCGCGAGCCCTTGGGCGAGGGCCAGAACCCCGAGCGCCGTCGGAAGAAGGCCTGCAGCAGCAGCGCGCCGAGCAGCGCGCCCGACAGCAGCGTGAAGGCGAGGACGAGGTATGCGGCGATGGCCATGTGGGATCTCCCGACGGACTGCGTCGGGAAGGAGAGATCGGGTGGAAGCCGCGGTTCGTAAAGGTTTCGCGTCGGTCGAGAGGCGAAAAACTGCACATTATGAAGGGTTTGTGGCGACGGCGCGAAAATTCCGAGACGCGCGCCCTTCTCCCCGGGGGCGCGGGACGCCAAGCCATGCTCAGCGCGCATGTCCCCCCGGACCGTGGGTCCGGAGGGGGCTGCCAGGGGCTGGCTCGAATCGCGAAGGCTGGCTCCCCCGCGCGGGGGCGCCGCTCAGTCGGGGCGGCGGCCCATGGCGAGCATGGTCATGCCGGGGATCATCGGGCGCACCGAGACGTCCTCGAACCCCGCCTCGCCGAGGGAATCGGCCAGCCAGGCGTCGTCGAGGGAGCGGGCCTCGGGCGTGAAGGCGGTGTGCTGGAGCTGCCAGAGGGCGGCGAGCTTGGGGCCGGTGCGCTCGGCGTCGACCACGAAGTCGTGCAGCATGAAGGCCCCGCCCGGCGCCAGCGTGTCGTAGGCGCGCGCGATCAGGTCGGCATGGGTCTCGCCGGGGACGCCGGAGAACAGGTAGCTCATCAGGATCGCGTCCTGCCCGCGGGGCCACTCGGTCTCCAGCGCGTTGCCGTCGACGTACTGGATGCGGTTGGAGAGGCCCGCGTCCTCGACATAGGCGCGGCCGAGCTTCGCGACGTTGGGGAAGTCGACCACCGTCGCCTCGAGCTCGGGCCAGGTCCGGCACAGGGTGATGGCGAAGGCGCCGGTGCCGCCGCCGACGTCGAGGAAGCTCTTCGCCCGCGACAGGTCCACCAGCTTGGCGAGGCCGCGGGCGGGGCCGAGGGAGCCCGCGTGCTGGGATTCGGAGTAGACGCGCGCCTCCTCCGGGTCCTCGAACCACTGGGCGTAGGAGGCGGTGGCGTCGTCGGGCAGGGTGTTGTTCAGCGCCGGCTCGATCTGGTCGAGCAGGCCGTACATCTGCCGGTCCACCTGCAGGCGCAGGTAGTCGCCGAAGTCGTACTTGGCGCCCCGGACCAGGAAGGCCTCGGCGGCGGGGGCGTTGGCGAAGGCGCCGTCCTCGACCGAGACGAGGCCGAGGGAGGCGAGCGCGGTGAGCAGGGTGCGGGCGCGCTCGGGCGGCAGGCTCACGCCCTCGCCGACCTGTTCGGCGGTCTGGGGGCCGGAGGCGAGCTGGGTGAACACCCCGTAGTGGAGCGCCGCGAACAGGGCCTTGGATCCCATGAAGCCGAAGGCGATGTCCGAAATCTCCTCGGCCGTGGTGAGCAGCGCCATGCGTCGTCCTTCCTCTGCCTGTTCCGTTCGCGACGATGTTAGCGGGAAAACGACGTGAAAAAGAACCCCGCGGCGCAGCATTTCCTGCCGCGGGGGCGAAAGGGGGCGCGGGCGGCCCGGCGCGTCCGCTGCGCGGCCGCGACCGCCCCGCCCGGCTTCCCCGCCGAGGCGGGCCTGCGGCGCGGTCAGACCCGCAGGTCGACGGTGGTCGCGTGGATGCGGCGGGCGGGGCCCTGGGGCGGGGCGAAGACCACCTCCCCCGCGCCCTCGATGGCGAGCGTGTCGCCCGAGGCGAGCGTCAGGCGAAGGGTCCCGTCCTCCTGCCGGGCGACGGCGAAGTCGCCCTCGGCGCGGATCACCACGACGGAGCCGGCGGCGACCTGCAGCCGGTCCGCCCCGTCGCCAGCGGCGAAGTCGAGCGTGGCGCGCTCGGCCGCGATCAGCAACAGGTCGTTTCCGGCGCCGCCGGAGACGCGGGCGGCCTCGCCCCCCGCCACCGTGATCACGTCGTCGCCGTCGCCGCCGGAGACCGCCTCGATGCGGTCGGCGGTGACGCTGAGCACGTCGTTCCCCGCGCCCCCCGCGACCGAGGCGCGGTCGGCGACGACGGTCACGGCGTCGTCGCCCTGCCCGCCGGAGACCTGGGCGAGGCCCGCCAGCACCGAGATCGCGTCCGCGCCCTCGCCGCCGTCGACCTGCGCCTGCGCCGCGACCACGGCGATGGCGTCGGCGCCGAGGCCGCCGGAGATCTCCGCCCGGTCGGCGAGCACCGAGATCGCGTCGCCCCCGGCGCCGCCGTCCACGCGGGCCGCGCCGCCGGCGGACAGGGCCACGGCGTCGGCGCCCTCGCCGGCCTCGACCGCGACGTCGTAGGTTGTCGAGAGGGAGATCGCGTCGTTGCCGGCGCCCGCCTGCACCAGGTCGATGGCGCGGGCGGCGCCGGTCAGCACGTCGTCGCCGCCGCCCAGGTCGACGCCGAGATAGGCGAGGTTCGCCAGGCGTCCGTCCAGGGTCACGGCGTCGTCGCCCTCCCCTGCCAGGATCGCGCCGGGCAGGCCGCGGGCCCCGAAGGCGCCGAGGGAGATCGCCTCGACCTCGGCCGAGGAGATGACGTCGGCGACGTCGGAGCCGCGGATCACGTCGGAACCGGCCTCGACCACCGGGCCGAGGCCGGCGTCGCGCAGGGCGAGGGAGAACTCCCAGGACAGGGACTGCTCGCCGGCGGCGACGGAGCGGGATTGCTCGATCGTCAGCCACTCCGTCCCGCCGCTGCGCAGGGCGCGGAGGGAGAGGGATTCGCGGGCCGTGGCGGCCTCGCCCACCCGCGCCTCGGCGGAATAGTCGAGGCGCAGGGCCGAGAGGCCGCGGCCGGGGGGCAGCACGCCGACGCCGAGGGCGGCGCCGCGCATCAGGCGGGCGAGCGCGCGGGACATGTCGGCGACGCGGGCGTCGATGCGCTCCAGCGCGCGGGCGTCGCCGCGGGCCTGGCCGGGGACGCCGCGGGCGGCGAGCGCGCGCAGGCGGTCGCCGGCCTGGTCGGGGCCGCGGGGGGCGGCGCGCTCGAACAGCGCAGCGGAGGGGCCGAGCGCGGCGAAGGGCGAGACGGGAGAGAGCGGGGGGGACATCGGGGCGGGTCTCCGGCCGTGGTTCAGGGCAGGGCGTCGCCGGCTTCTCCGGGAGGCGCCGCCGGTCCCCTGCGGGGCCGGCGCGCGCCGGCGCCAGGTCGGGCGCCGGGAACCCCCAGGCTGGCGCGGCAGGGTGAAGAAAGTCTGAAGATCGCGGCAGGGGGCCCCGAGGCCCGGCCCGGAGGCGATGAGCGAGGGCGGGCGCCCCGGGGTGCGGGAGGAGCGCCCGGGCGCCGGCGACCTCGGGGCGAGCCCGGGCCAGGCCGCCGCCCATGCTTGCCCTGCGGGGGCCCGCTCTGCCCGCGTTCGTGCTGCCGGCGCCCGCCCTGCCGGCGCCCGTCCTTGCCGTCGTCCAGCCTGCCGTCGTCCGGCCTGCCGTCGCCGGCCTCGCCGCAGCCGGGCGCTCCGGCGCGCAGGCCGGGCGCGCGGGTCCGGCGAGGGCCCCGCCCGGCCCCGGCGGGGTGGGTGGGTGGGGCCGGGGCCGGGCGGGGCCCGGGGGCGACGCCCGGTCCGGCGCTCGCCGGGATGCGCCGCGGCCCCCCCCGGGGCCAGGCCCCCGCGCCCGCGCGCTTTCCACCTGGCGGCGCCCGCTCCGCGCGGCGGCGCCTTTGCGCTGCGCCCATTCGGCGCTAAACCTGCGTCGACCCGGCCGGGGCTCCGCGCCGGCCCTTCCCGCTCGCCCTCCGGAGATCCCATGGCCGAAGAGATCGTCGCCCCGCTGCCCGACCTGCCCGAGTGGGCCGCGAACAAGATCAACCTCGCCTCGCCGCGCCTGGGCGCCGAGGCCGTGGCCTGCTCGAACGACTTCTTCGCCGAGATGAACCGGATGCTGCAGGACGGGCCGGCCGTGTTCCGCCCCGCCGCCTTCGACGACAACGGCAAGTGGATGGACGGCTGGGAAAGCCGCCGCCGCCGCGACTCGGGCCACGACTGGTGCGTGGTGCGCCTGGGCGGCAAGGGCGCGATCCATGGGGTCGACATCGACACCTCGTTCTTCACCGGCAACTACCCCCGCGCCGCCTCGGTCTGGGCGACCTATGCCGAGCAGGCGCCGGGCGAGGACGCCGAGTGGGTCGAGATCGTCCCCTCGGTCACCCTGGGCCCGTCGCAGCACCATTTCGTCGAGACCCGGGACGCGGGCCTGTTCAACTGGGTGCGGCTGAACATCTATCCCGACGGCGGCGTGGCGCGGCTCAGGGTCTACGGCTCCCCCGCGCCGAGCTGGGAGGGCTCGGACCGCGAGGGGATCGTCGAGCTCTCGGCCCTGCGCAACGGCGGCCGCGTGCTGGGCTGGAACGACGCGCATTACGGCGACGTCTGGGCCGTGCTCTCCGAGGGGCGCGGGCGCAACATGGGCGACGGCTGGGAGACGCGGCGCAGGCGCGAACCCGGCTACGACTGGATCATCGTCCAGCTCGGCGCCCCGGGCGTGGTGGAGCGGGTCGAGATCGACACGGCGCATTTCAAGGGCAACTTCCCCGACCGAGCCTCGATCCAGGCCGCGGACGTGGGCTGGGGCACCGACAGCTCCGTCGTCACCCAGTCGATGTTCTGGCCCCGCCTGATGGGCGAGCAGAAGCTGGAGGCCGACAAGATCCATGTCTTCGGCAAGGAGAGCCTGGAGACGCTGGGCCCCGTCTCCCACGTGAAGCTCAACATCCACCCCGACGGCGGCATCTCGCGCCTGCGGATCTTCGGGCGCCGCTCTTGAAGCGGCTGATCCCCGAGCCGCTGACGGCCGAGGGCTTCGCCCCCTTCGGCGCGGTGATCGAGGCGGACCCCGCCTCGGCCATCGGCATCAACGCGGGCTTCACCACCCGCTTCCATGCGCTGGCGGAGGTGGAGGTCGAGGGCGGCGCGCCGATCCTGTCGATCTTCCGCGGCCGCCCCCGCCCGCTGGTCATCGACATGCTGGAGCGCCACCCCTTCGGCTCCCAGGCCTTCGTGCCGCTGGGCGGGCGGCCCTGGCTCGCGGTCTGCGCCGAGGCGCCGGGCGCGCCGCTGCGGGCGTTCCTCGCCCGCGGCGACCAGGGGGCGCAGTACGCCCGCGGGGCCTGGCACTTCCCGCTGCTGACCCTGGCCGCGCAGGACTTCCTGGTGGTCGACCGCGCCGCGCCCGAGAGCAACGTCGAGGTGGCGGAGCTCGCCGAGCCGGCGCAGGTGCTCATCGGGCCCTGAGCGGGGCCCGGCCCGCCGCGCGATGGATGCGCCGCCCGTCCTGCGGATCGACGCGGTTCCGCCGGGACATCGGCGCCGTTCCGCCTTGCCGCACGCCGATCTGGGGTTCCGACCGGATACGTCCGACTGGAACCCCAAGGAGGCGAGCATGCCCAAGACCCTCTTCACCCGCACCGCCCTGGCGGCGGCCTGCGCGGCCGTCGTCGGCCTCGGCGCCGCCTCGGCGGACCCGGCCGGCCCTGCGGCCGCCGACGACGGCGTCCGCTTCGAGCGGCTGCCGGCCGACACGCGCGACCGCTTCAACAGCCCGCCGCCGGAGCAGGCGGTCGATTCGAAGCCCGAGATCGACACCCTCCAGGACCGCCGCGCCGAGTGGCGCTTTCAGGAGCAGGTCGACCGCGCCAAGGCCCGCGAGGCGATGAAGCGCCGCCTGCAGTCCGCCGACCAGGCCGAGCTGGAGGTGCTGGAGCCCGCCCCCGACACCGAGGCCGCGAAGCGCGGCACGATGCTGCCCGGCCGCGGCTCGGCCGCGGAGCTGGAGGCGGCGCCCCTCTACGAGGATTCGCCCCTGCTGACCGAGGACGACCTGCAGATCGACGAGACCCGCGGCCTCGACGGCCCGGCGCTGACCCGCGACGAGCCCGGCGGCTCGGTCCTGCAGTGAGCGCGGCGAGGGGGCGGCGGCGCGCCCGCCGCCCTGACCGGGCCGCAATCGGGGGCGAGACTGGGCCGATGACAGAGATCCGTTCCCGAATCCTGCCTCTCCCCGCCTGCGCGCTCGCGCTGGCGGCGGCCGTGTGCGCGCTGCCGGCGGCGGCGCAATATCAGCCCAACCTGCCCAGCGTGGTGCGCCAGCGCGCGGTGGAGCCCTGCTGCCAGCCCTACGACGCCCGCGGGGCTGGCCGCGACCTGAGCCTGCAGCAGCAGCAGTCGGTCGCCCCCCTCTCGGTCGCGCCGCGGGTCGAGACGCTCTCCCCCGACCCCGCGCCGCAGCGGGCGCCGGTGGAGACGCGGCCCGGGATGGCGCTGGAGGGGACCGCCTCGCCGGGGCCGGGGACGACCTATGACGGCGGCTCCCGCGGGCTGTTCCGCCCGGTGAAGCCGCCGGCGCCGCTGGACTGATCCCGGCGCCGATCCCGGCATTCATCCCGGGGCCATCACGGCGCGCCGACGCGGCTCGGGGGCGGGCGCCCTTGCCTCGGACCCCCCTTGCGCCCTAAATCCCGCCCGACCCGCCAGGGCCAGACGCCCATCCGACGGAGCCACGGGAGCCGATGCAGACCTATCTCGACTTCGAAAAGTCGCTCGCCGAGATCGAGGGCAAGGCCGAGGAGCTGCGCGCGCTCGCCCGGCAGGACCCGCAGATGGACGTCGAGAAGGAGGCGAAGTCGCTCGACGACCGTGCCCGGACGATGCTGGCGGACCTCTACAAGGGGCTGACGCCCTGGCGGAAATGCCAGGTGGCGCGCCACCCGCTGCGCCCGCATGCGCTGGACTACATCGGGGCGCTGTTCACCGAATACACGCCGCTCGCCGGCGACCGGGCCTTCGCCGAGGACCGGGCCGTGGTCGGCGGGCTGGCGCGGTTCGAGGACCGGCCGGTGGTCGTCTTCGGCCATGAGCGCGGCCACGACACGCAGAGCCGGCTCGACCGCAACTTCGGCATGGCGCGGCCGGAGGGCTATCGCAAGGGCGCGCGGCTGATGCAGCTCGCCGACCGCTTCGACCTGCCCTGCATCACGCTCGTCGACACCGCCGGCGCCTATCCCGGCAAGGGCGCGGAGGAGCGCGGCCAGGCCGAGGCCATCGCGCGCTCGACCGAAATGTGCCTGACCATCAAGTCGCCGCTGATCTCGGTGATCATCGGCGAGGGCGGCTCGGGCGGGGCGGTGGCCTTCGCCACCGCCGACCGGGTCGCGATGCTGGAGCATTCGGTCTATTCGGTGATCAGCCCCGAGGGCTGCGCCTCGATCCTGTGGAAGAACGCCGAGAAGATGCGCGAGGCGGCCGAGGCGCTGCGCCTGACCGCGCAGGACCTCAAGAAGCTCGGCGTCTGCGACCGGATCATCCCCGAGCCCGTCGGCGGCGCCCAGCGCGACCGCGGCCTGACCCTGCAGCGGGTCGGCCAGGCGATCGGCGAGATGCTGGGCGAGCTCGACGCGATGACGCCGGACGAGCGGCGCGCCGCGCGTCGGCGCAAGTATCTCGAGATGGGCGCCCGCGGCCTCGCCTGAGCCGCCCGCCCGCTCGCCTTTCGCGAAAGCCCCTGCGACGTCAGGACGATGCACGCGCGACCGCGACGTGTTAATCTCCCGCTCATGCGTATGCGTACTGGCCGTGTCCCGGCCGCTTTTCGACAGGAGAGACCCATGGGGGGAGCAGGCCTTTCGCCGGTGCGGCGGGTCGCGACGGCGCTTGCGCTGACGGCGGGCCTCTGCGCCGCCGCGGCGGAGCGCGCCGGCGCGGACGAGATCGGCGCCCTCGACAGCTTCTTCCAGACCGGGGAGACGGCGACGCTGGCGCCGGCCCCGCTGGCGACCGCCCTGACGGCCCCGCCGGTGATGGCGCCGCAGGGGGCCCGCGCCCCGGCCGCCCCCCGCGCGGAGCTGCTGCTGGAGGACCCGGGCGCCGGCGGCGCGCCCACGATCCTGTCGGAGGCCGCCCGACGCTCGCTGTCCGGGGGCGCGACCCTGGCGGCGCTGGGGGCGGGGCCCGAGGATCCGCTGGCGGGGCGCGAGGCGGCGGCCCCCGCCCCGCGCGTCGACGCCGGCGCCCGCCTGCGCCGCCTGCTGCGCGGCGGCGCGGTGGAGACCGTGCCCCGGCCGGAGCCGATGATGCTGGAGCGGATCTTCGCCGGCGCCGAGGGGCCGCTGGCCGAGGCGCTGAGCCGCCGCGACGATCCGATCCGCGCCGGGCTGATGCTGGCCTCGGCCCGGGGCGCCGCGCTCGATCCCGCGCTGGGCGCACAGCCGGAGGCCGAGGCGCCGCTGCCCCCGCCGGGCGGCTACGCGGTGGATCCGGAGGCGCTGGACCGCCGCATGATGCTGATCGGCCTGGCGCTGGCGGCGGGCGCGGCGGTGGCGGGCGCGGTGATCTTCTCCTTCGCGCCCACCGGCGGGACCACGCTGCGGCGACGCTGAGCGGCGCCCGCCCCCGGAGCCCCGGCGCTCAGAGCCCCATGGCGCGGTAGCTGTCGGCGACCCGGTCGATCGCCACCAGATAGGCGGCGGTGCGCAGGTCTGGCACGCCCTCGCGGCCGCGCCAGACCTCGCGCATCGCCTGGTAGCTCTCGCGCATGGTGTCGTCGAGGCCGGAGCGCACCAGCTCCAGCTCGGTCGCGCCGCGCAGGTAGTTCTGGCGGAACCCGGCCGAGAGCCCCTCCCCCGGGCCGCCGCCGCCGAGACGGTCGAGCTCGTCGACCAGCATCTGGTGGCGGGACTCCTCGCGCCGGCGCTCCATGCGGCCGAAGCGGATGTGGCTGAGGTTCTTGACCCACTCGAAATAGGAGACGGTGACGCCGCCGGCGTTGGCGTAGAGGTCGGGGACGATGACCACGCCGCGGCGGCGCAGGATCTCGTCCGCGGCGGCGGTGACGGGGCCGTTGGCGGCCTCGACGATCAGGTTGGCGCGGATCCGCTGGGCGTTGCCGGCATGGATCGCGCCCTCCAGCGCGGCGGGGATGAGGATGTCGCAGGGCTCCTCCAGCGCGGACATGGCGTCGGCGCGGAACTCCCCCTGCTCGAAGCCGCGCACGCCGCCGCAGTCGATCAGATGCGCCTTCAGCGCCTCGATGTCGACGCCGTCGGGGTCGAGGATGGCGCCGTCGTGCTCGACCACCGCGACGATGCGGGCGCCGTCCTCCCGGCTGAGGAACTTGGCGGCGTGGTAGCCGACGTTGCCCAGGCCCTGCACCACGATGCGCTTGCCCGTCAGGTCGCCGATCAGCCCGGCGGCGGCGGCGTCGTCGGGGTGGCGGAAGAACTCCCGCAGGGCGTACTGGATGCCGCGGCCGGTGGCCTCGGTCCGCCCGGCGATGCCGCCCTGGGTCAGGGGCTTGCCGGTGACGCAGGCGCGCGCGTTGATGTCGGTGGTGGCCATGCGCCGGTACTGGTCGGCGATCCAGGCCATCTCCCGCTCCGAGGTGCCCATGTCCGGCGCCGGCACGTTCTGGGAGGGGTTGATCAGGTCGCGCTTGATCAGCTCGTAGGCGAAGCGGCGGGTGATCCGCTCCAGCTCCTCCTCGGTCCATTCGCGGGGGTCGATGCACAGGCCGCCCTTGGCGCCGCCGAAGGGGGCCTCCACCAGGGCGCACTTGTAGGTCATCAGCGCGGCCAGCGCCTCGACCTCGTCCTGGTCGACCGAGAGGGCGTAGCGGATGCCGCCCTTGGCGGGCTCCATATGCTCGGAATGCACGGCGCGGTAGCCGGTGAAGGTGCGGATGCCGCCGCGCAGGCGCACGCCGAAGCGGACGATGTAGGTGGCGTTGCAGACCCGGATCTTCTCCTCGAGCCCCGGCGACAGGTTCATCAGCGACGCGGCGCGGCTGAACATCAGTTCGACGGACTGGCGGAAGGACGGTTCGGCGGCGCTGATCGCCTGCGGCGCGTTCATCGGTGCGTTTCCCCTGTGCTCGACGGCCGGGACGGAAAACCGCGCGCCCCGGGCGGCGGCCGTTTCGGTTCCGCCACGTCCTTGATCTGCGCGGCCGGCCCGCCGGATCAAGCGCTGCGTGAAACTCGGCTCGAAAACGTGACCGTTCGGTAAAGAAATCCGAGGGCCCGTGATCAGGGCGGCTTAGGGCCCGCTCGGCCTGCGTTCATCCCCGGCTGTCATCGGCGCGCGCGCGTGATAGCGTCCGGCCGACGCCCGGGCCCGCCCGCGGGCCTCTTTCGCCGTCCTGATCCGGAACCCGATCCCCCCGATGTTCTTCCGTCTGCTCCGGTTCGCGCTGTCGGCGCTCGTGCTGCTCGTCCTCGTCGCCGCCGGTCTCGGGGCGCTGCTGCTGGAGCGGGCGCCGCTCGTGGCGCGCGCGGCGCCGCCCACCCCGCAGGACGTCAGCGAGGCGCGCAACTTCGTGCGCGGGCTGCGCGGCTCGATCCAGGGGGACGCGGCCGCGGGGCAGGGCTTCGTCACCAGCGAGGACGAGCTCAACAGCCTGATCCACCTGGGCGCCCGCTTCGTTCCCGGCTTCCGCGGCGAGATCGAGGTGGGCGAGGGCCGGGTCGAGGGGCGCGCCTCGGTCCCCGTTCCCGGCAGCGGGGAGCGGCTGTGGCTGAACCTGCGCGCCGCCGCGCCGGAGTTCGAGGGCCGCTTCCGGCTGGCGAGCGTCGAGGTCGGCGGCGTGCCGCTGCCGCCCGAGCCGACGCTGGAGGCGGGGCGGATCGGCGCCAACCTCGCCTTCGGCAACGGCCTGGGCGACACGGTGCTGGGCGCGGCGACGGCGATGCGGATCGCGGCGCCGACGGTCTCCTTCGACCTCGCCATCGACCAGATCGGCCAGAACGGGGTGATGCGCGGCGTCTTCGGCACGCTGCGCGGCTCGGAGATGCCGGAGGCGGAGGAGGTCGACCGCTATTACCGCCGCCTGCGCCAGGCGATGGAGGCGGGGGAGCTGCCGGCGGAGGGCTCCTACCTGCCCTACCTGATCTTCACCCTGAAGGCCGCGCAGGAGGGGGCGCCGCGGGAGGGGGCGGCGAACGCCTACACCTCGGCGATGTTCGCGCTGGCCCGGGCCTGCGGGGCGCGGGACTTCACCCTGGTGGTGGGCAGCCTGGTCGGCGACGAGCCGCAGGAGCGCGAGGACTGGCGCGTGGAGTGCGACGAGCTGCGCTTCAACGGCCGCATCGACAGCCGCCGCCACTTCACCACCGCCGCCGCCATCCAGGCGGCGAGCAACCGGGGCTTCGCCGTCTCGGTGGGGGAGTTCAAGGAGCTCTACGACACGATCGGGGCGGGCGGGTTCGACTTCACCGACATCGCGGCCAACAACTCCGGCATCCGGATGTCGAACACCTTCATGTCGACGCCGCCCGAGGCCTGGGGGGAGCTGATCGCGCGGATCGAGACCGAGAACGACGCCATCGTGCCCTTCGACGAGGTCCCCCAGATCATGCCGGACGAGACCTTCCGCGCCCGCTACGGCGACGTCGACAGCCCCGCCTACGCCGAGGAGCTGCAGCGCATCGAGGCGCTGATCGACCGCCTGCCGATCCACCGCTGACCGGCCCCGCGGGGGCCCGAGACGCAAGGACCCCGGGCGCGGGTGCGCCCGGGGTCCTTGTCGGATGGGGTCGATCGGGGTCGGTCGCAGGCGGGCTCAGCCGGCCAGCGCGGCCATCACCTCGTCGGACATCTCGAAGTTGGCGGTGACGTTCTGCACGTCGTCGTCGTCTTCCAGCGCATTGATCAGGCGCAGCACCTTCTCGGCCGCCTCCTGGTCGAGGTCGTTGGTGATGTTCGGCTTCCAGACCAGCTTCGCGGTCTCCGCCTCGCCCAGCGCCTCTTCCAGCGCGGTCGAGACCTCGTTGAGGTCCTCGGCGGCGCACCAGATCACGTGGGTCTCCTCGTCGCTCTCCACGTCCTCGGCGCCGGCCTCGATGGCGGCTTCCATGATCGCGTCGGCGTCGCCGGCGGAGGCGGGGTAGATCACCTGGCCCATGCGGTCGAACATGAACTGGACCGAGCCGGTCTCGCCCAGGTTGCCGCCGTGCTTGGAGAACAGCGAGCGCACGTTGGAGGCGGTGCGGTTGCGGTTGTCGGTCAGCGCCTCGACCACCACGGCGACGCCGCCGGGGGCGTAGCCCTCGTAGCGGATCTCCTCATAGGTCTCGGCGTCGCCGCCCGAGGCCTTGTTGATCGCGCGGGTGATCACGTCCTTGGGCACGGACTGGGAGCGCGCCTCGCGCACCGCCAGCCGCAGGCGCGGGTTCTTGTCGGGGTCCGGGTCGCCCATCTTCGCCGCCACGGTGATTTCCTTGGCGAGCTTGGAGAAGAGCTTGGAGCGCGCCGCGTCCTGGCGCCCCTTGCGGTGCTGGATGTTGGCCCATTTGGAATGGCCGGCCATGACGAGCCTCTCGCGCGGTTTTCCGATGTCCCGATGGGCCGCCCTCTTAGGCGAAGGCGGAGGCCGGGGCAAGTGAGGGCGACGCCTTGGCGGGGCCCGCGGTCAGGCGAGGAACAGGGCCAGCAGGAAGGCGGGGGCGAGGAAGATCAGCGTCATGCGCAGCCGCCGCTCGCGCCGGGCCTCGACGGCGAGGTTCGGGTCGGGGGGCAGCGCCTCGTCGCCCCCCAGCGCCTTCTGCAGCTCGGAGGCGACGGCCATGCGGGCGGGCTTGCGCGCGGCCCGCATCCGCAGGTCCTGGGCGTAGGCGGGGTGGGCGCGCTCGATCCGCAGGACCATGGCGCGCACGGTCCAGCCCCAGAGCGTCAGCACGACCAGCAGGGCGAGGCCGAGGAGGAGGATCAGCGTCTGCATCGCCGGCCCTCAGAGCGGCCAGATCAGGGGGATCAGCAGGCAGGCGACGACGCCCACCAGCAGGTTCAGACCGAGGCCGATCTTCACGAAGTCGGTGAACTTGTAGCCGCCGGGGCCGTAGACCAGCGTGTTGGTCTGGTAGCCGATGGGGGTGGCGAAGCTCGCCGAGGCGGCGATCATCACCGCCACCACGAAGGGGCGCGGGTCGACGCCCAGCGTGTGGGCCAGCGTGATCGCGATCGGCGTCATCACCACCGCCACGGCGTTGTTGGAGACCAGCTCCGTCAGCGCCGAGCAGATCAGGAACATCAGCCACAGCGCCACCTGCGGGTTCACCTGCATCAGCGCCGGCGCGATGGCGTCGACCACGAGCCGCACGGCGCCGGAGCTTTCCAGCGCCGCCCCGATGCCGAGCATGGCGAAGATCAGGGCCAGCAGCCGGCCCTCGACCGACTGGAAGGCCTCGTCCGCGTCGATGCAGCGGGTGAAGAGGACCACGGCGACGCCGATCACCGCCGCCGCGACGATGGGCACGATCTCGACGGCCGAGAGCAGCACCACCGCGGCCAGCACCGAGATCACGATCCAGGCGCGGTCGCGGCGGTAGGGGCGTTCGGTGGGCGTGGCGATGTCCACCAGGCGCACGTCCTCGGCGAGCCGCTTGATGTCCTCGGGATCGCCCTCCAGCAGCAGGGTGTCGCCGATCCGCACGAAGATGTCGTCGAGCTGGCGGCCGAGGTTCTGGGAGCGGCGGTGCACCGCCAGCGGATAGACGCCGTAGCGGCGGCGCAGGCGCAGCTCGCCCAGGCGCCGGCCGACGAGGCGGCAGTCGGGGCCGATCAGGGCTTCGACGGTGACGGTCTTCTTCTCGGAGATCCGGTCGACCATGTGCAGGGCGCGCGTCTCGCGCAGGCCCAGGAGTTCGTTGACGCCGGTGCGCAGGACCACGCGGTCGCCCTCCTGCAGCACCACGCCGGCCATGTTGCGGCGGAGCGATTCGTCGCCGCGCAGCACGTCGATGACGCGCATGCCCTGGCGGCGGAAGAGCTCGACCTTCAGCACCTCCTGCCCGATGACGGGGGAGCCGGGGGGGACCGCGACCTCGGTCATGAAGGACAGGCGCTTGCGCTCGCCCAGGAAGTCGGTGATCGCCTGGCGCTCGGGCAGCAGGCGCGGGGCGGCGATGCGCAGGTAGAGGACGCCGGCGAGCGCCACGGCGATGCCCAGCGGCGTGACCTCGAACATCGAGAAGGGCTCGAGCCCCGCCTGGCGGGCGACGCCGTCGACCAGCAGGTTGGTCGAGGTGCCGATGAGGGTGCAGAGGCCGCCCAGGATCGCGAGGTAGCTCAGCGGGATCAGCAGGCGCGAGCCGGTGGTGCCGACCTTCTGGGCGAGGCGGATGGCGATGGGGATCATCACCACCACCACCGGCGTGTTGTTCATGAAGGCCGAGGCGGTGAGCACGAAGAGCGCGAAGGCGGCGAGGGTCGCCGCGGGGCGCGTCTCGGCCCAGACCAGGGCGAGGCGGGTGAAGGCGTCGAGCGCGCCGGTGCGCACCAGGGCGCCGGAGAGGATGAACATGGCGCCGATGGTGATCGGGGCGGCGTTGGAGAAGGCGCCGAGCATCACCTCGGGCTCCAGCACGCCGGTGGCCATCAGGACGGCGACGCCGCCGATGGCCACGACCTCGGGCGAGAAGCGCTCGAGGCAGAACAGCGTGAACATGCCCACGAGCACCGCGAGGGTGATCAGGGCCGGTCCGTGAGCGAGCAGGGGGGCGATCAACGCGGGCGGGCTCCGGCGGTCTGAGGCGTGAGGGGGCGGGCGGCGGACATGAGGCGGGCGGTGGTCGGCGTGGCGGGGGTCGGGTTCGGTCGGGTCGGGCGCGGGGACGGTCGGTCGGGTCGGGGCCGGCGGACGCCCCCCTGCGGGCGGTGGCTCGGCGGCGCGTGGCGGCGGCCGGCGGGGGGCGGGGCGGTCTGGCTCGGCTGGCGGTCGGCGGGCGCTCCGTATGCGGTCGGTCGGGTCGGCGGCTCCTCGGGCGCCGGCGTCGGGCCGGCGGGGGTCGAGGAATACGCCGGCGGGGACCGGGTTTCAGGGGCGCGCATCGCCGCGGCCCGTCGTCCAGAATGACGGGTTTGCGCCGCCGGCGCCAGCGTTTCGCAGGCCCCCCGGCGCGCCGAGAGGCCGCGGCCCAGGCCGCCGCGCGACGCGCCCGCCCGAGGCGGGCGTCCGGCCCGCGGCGGGGTCCCGAGGCCGGGCCCCGGGGCCGGCGGGCGCAAGCCGCGGGCGACGGCGCAGGACGGGCGGAGCGGGGGATGGCCCCGCGCGGGGAGCGCCGCGCCACGCGCAAGCCCGGGGCAGGCGTGCGGCTCGCGGCGCGGAGGCGAGGGCGGGGCCCGGGGCTGGCGGTCCCGGCGGCGGGCGCCGGCGCGGCGGCGGACGGGCGCCCGCGCCGCCGGCGGCGGAGCGCCGCGCGACGCGGGCGCCCCCGGCCTGCGTCAGGCGCGCGGCGCGGAGGCGGGCGTGGCGCGCGGGGCGCAGGGGCCCGGGGCAGGCGGTGTCGCGGGACGGCCGCGGCCGGGACGTCGACGCCGGCCGCGGGCGCGCGGGGCGGAGCGGGCGCGGCGCCGG
>Ga0310345_10000933_pt1 | contig 35787 bp, 35 predicted proteins | sample HC15DNA20500_MG_FD_204667 | JGI IMG/M metagenome (GOLD analysis project Ga0310345, IMG submission 204667) | Marine microbial communities from station ALOHA, North Pacific Subtropical Gyre - HC15-DNA-20-500_MG | ecosystem: Environmental > Aquatic > Marine > Oceanic | place: Pacific Ocean: North... | reverse complement strand
GCGCCAGGCTTTTTGCAATGCGAAACACGCCGGACACGCCAAGGCGTTCCTCGCGACCTTTTTGATGGTCTCACTGTTTGCGTCCTACGCGTCAGCCGAGGCGATCCCGCGCGGGGGACCCAACGACCACCGCGTCCGGGTCGCATCCTACCAGGAAGGCCAAGTCTACAGGCTGAACGTTTCCCTGACCCATGTCACGACCATCGAGTTCGGGACAGGCGAGAGCATCCGCTCAATCATCGCCGGCGACACGGAAGGCTTCGAGATCGACGGTGTGCCCGGCGGGCGGGCCTTTGCTATTAAACCCGTTGCCCGCGGCGTCCATACCAACGTGACCGTCTACACCAACAGACGGAGCTATTATTTTAATGTGAACGAGGTCTCGAGCCCGACCTTCTATGTCGTGCAGTTTCGCTACCCCGAGGACAATCGCCGCCCTTCCAACGCCATCGCGCGCGCCGCACCGAACACCAATTACGCGGCCAGCGCACGGACGGAGTTCACGCCGACCCGGGTCTGGGACGACGGCACCTTCACCTATTTCGCCTTCCCGCGGAACGCACCCGTCCCGGCGATCTTCCGGTACACGAACGGGCGCGAGCGCACGGTGAACACAGGCCCGGTCGAAGACGGTGTGATCCGTGTCTCGGGCGTGGGGCGCCAATGGGTGCTGCGTCTGGGCGAGGACGTGGTCTGTATCGAGGCGACGCCGCCCGCGGAGGCCGCCTCATGAGTGACAACAACCCGGATCTCGAACAGCGCCTCGCTGCGCTTGAACGGGGCAACCCGCGCCTCGGACCCGCTCCGAAACGCCGCTCGCCGCTCCTCGCCCTCCTCCTCGCAGGGCTCATCCTTGCGGGCGGCTTGGTCCTCTTGCTATTCTCGGGCCCTGGGGAAGAGGTCGCCCTGCCGACGGCCACCCCGGACGAGTTCCAAACCGAGGGTGACGGGTTCGGAGAGATCGAACTCTTCGTGCCACCGCCCGCCCCGGAACCCGAGATCGTTCTCGTCGAACCAGAACCCAACGCCGAACTTCTGGCGCAGATCGCCGCGCTCCAGGCCCAGATCGAAGAACTGCGCGATGCGCCGGACTCCGACGCCGGGGCGGACAGCGCGGCCGCCGAGGCGATCGATGCGCTGACCGCACGGATCGCCGACCTACAGGACGCCTCCGAGAATGCTCAGGAACAATTCCAGGCCGAACTCGCCGCACGAGATCGAGAGCTGCAACAGCTGCGTATGGACCTGGACCTCGCGCGGTTGGAGGCCAACAAGCCGGCGCCCGCCCCGCTCGGACCCACCGACGAAGAGTTGCGCGCCCGCGAAGAAGAGCGGCTGCGGCGCGAGGAAGAGGCGCGACGGCTGGCCGAACTGCAACGCCGGGCCGAGGAGGAGCGTGCCTTCCAGGAACGGCGGATTTCCTCCCCTGTCATCGCCTTCGGTGGAACGGGCGGCGCCAGTGCGGGCGAGACAGAACTTTCCGAACGCAGATTCGGCGAGGTGACAGACTTCGTGCTGAACGGCGCGTTGCCGAGCGCCATCACACAAGCCGAAGTCATCGCAAATCCCTCGAATACGGTCATCCAGGGCACGATGATCCAGGCCGTGATGGAGACCGCACTCGACAGCTCGCTCCCCGGGCAGACCCGTGCTATCATCTCCGAAGACGTCTTCAGCTATGACGGCTCACGGCTCCTGATCCCGCGCGGTTCACGCCTCATCGGACGCTATCGTTCCGGCATCGAGATTGCGCAGAAACGGGTGACCATCGCCTGGGACCGGATCGTCCTGCCAAACAACCAGACCGTCCAGATAAGCTCCTTCGGAGGAGACGCGTTGGGTCGTTCGGGTGTCACTGGCTTCGTCGATACCCGCTTTGACGAGCGCTTTGGGTCCGCTGCGCTGATTTCGATCATTTCGGCCGCCCCGAGTGTGGCCGCCGCCCAGGTCGAGGATGAGACCACCGCGGACGTACTTGAAGATGTGGGCGACGACCTGGCCGACGCCACCGACAGCGTGATCGGCGAATATCTCTCCATCGGTCCAGTCATCTATGTCGACCAGGGCGCGCGCGTCACCGTCATGGTCGACCGGGATCTGGAGATTTTCTGAGATGACGCTCTCCTACCTCCAGACCTCACTCGATAAGCTGAAGGACGCCGGACGCGACGACGTCATCGAGATATGCATCAACCCGGATGGCTCTTGCTGGGGTGAGTTCCAGGGGGATCACTTCATGCGGGGGCTTGAGCAGCGCCTTACGGTCACGGAGGTGCGCGATCTCGGCAACCAGATCGCCTCCTCAGCCAACACGACTATGAGCAAGGACAAGCCCATCGTCTCGGTCTCGATCACCTATCGCGACCGCCCCATCCGCGCCCAGGTCGTAACCCCGCCCGCGGTGCTCGCGGGCATGTCGATCTCGCTCCGCTTCTTCTCGAGCCTGCCGCTGGACCAGATCGAGCTTCGTTTTCTCTATGGCGAAGAGCGCAAGCTCGAGGAACTGCGCCAAGAGAAGAACCGCGCGCTCCGCGAGGTCGTCGCCTCCGGTGACATCTACGCAGCCATCCGCTTCTGCGTCGAGAACAAGCTCAACATGATCGTCTCCGGCGGCACCTCGACCGGCAAGACCGTCGCCGCGCGCAAGATCCTCTCCTACGTTGCCGACGCGGAACGTATCGTCACGATCGAAGAGGCCGCAGAGTTGCTCCCCGCCCAGCCGAACGCAGTGACCCTGATCGCCAACCGCGACGCCGAGTTCCAATCGGCCGACGTGCTCCTGACCGCGACGCTGCGCATGCGGCCCGACCGGATCATCCTCGGCGAGGTCCGCGGCAAGGAGGCCATGACCTTCCTCGAGGCGATCAACACCGGCCATGGCGGTTCGATGACAACCCTCCATGCCGAGACGCCACAACTGGCGGTCCAACGGCTGGCCATCGCCGCGCTGAAGACTGAAATTCCGATGACCTATCAGGACATGGTCCAATACATCGAAAGCTCGATCGACGTGATCATCCAGGCGGGCCGCGAGGACGGCCAACGCGGCATCACCGAATTCTATCTCCCGGGAACCGATCTTAGCGGAGGCATGACCCATGAAGCGGTTTGAGTACCAGATCATCACCTATCCGGTGGACAAGAAAACCAGCCTGATCGCGATGCAGGACGACCTGAACACCCGTGGTCGGGATGGATGGGAGGTCGTATCCGTAAGCACGTCCGAGTTCGCGCATCTTGGCCACACCGCGTTTCTGAAGCGTGAGATTGCCGAAGGAGCTGGCGCGAATTGAGAACCGCCTTGCTTTGCATCTCGATCACCGTTGTGGGGTTTTCGGCTGCCGCCGAACGCGACCTCGTCCCCTCTCTCGACGGCACGTCGGATGTCTGCATCGATCGGCCCGCTGAGCCTGAGTGGATGCAGAACATCACCGTGCGAGAGGCTTTCAAACGTGTCCTGGTGCAGGACATCTACCGGGCTCAAAACCTTGAACGTATCGTCGAAACCGGATCCTGCTCCTGCGACACCCGTTTCCCGTCCTGGGGGGCGGCGGAAACGGAGTTTCGGGATCGTTTCGCCACAACCGAACGATGGGAAATGCTTGAGGCCTCGGACACCTACAACCGGCGCGCCAACGCGTTGAGACCTGACGCGATGGCGATCTGCGAAGCCGAGGGCAACTGGTAACGGGTCATGAGCGTCGTCACCTACTTCGTCGAAACCTCCCAGGGCTACCTGGATTCTGCCGCAGAGACTCAGTTCGGCGCGGTGGCGGCAACAGTCGGCACGATGCTGGTTCTTGGAACGACGCTTGTGGTCATTCTGGTCTGTGTGAACATGATCTACCAGTACCGTGCCATGGACGGACGCACTGCTTTCTGGCTCGCGGTGAAAGTCGGCCTCATAGGCGTTTTCGCGACCAACTGGGTTCAGTTCAACGCCTTCTCATCAGCCGTCTTGAACGGCATCGACAGCATCGCCGGATCGCTAGTCGCCTCTGTTGGTGGTGGCACGCCGGGCCCAAGCGGCACGTTCGCAGAGGAGTTTGACCGGCTCATTGCCGAGTTGGGAGAATACCTGAATGCCGCAGGCTCGGAACTGAATTGGGTGGCCGGCGCATTGCTAGATGTTCTTGGCGTGCTCCTGCTCTCGATCCTGGGCGGGCTTGCTGCCTTCATTCTCGTCACATCCCGGCTCATGATCGCACTTCTGATCGGGATCGCTCCGGTCATGATCTTCCTGACGCTTTTCGAGGTGACCAAGGATTATTTTGCGCGTTGGCTCTCGGCGCTGGTCTCCTTCGCGCTCTATCCAATAGTCGTCGCAGGTGTTTTCGCGACAATCACCGGCGTCAGTTCGGCACTGATCGGAGAGCTTGGAGATCCCGAGGGCGCGTCCAACATTGGGGCCCTTATCCCATTCTTCATGATGGTGCTCATGGCAAAGGGCTTCATCATCGCGACGCCCTTCATCGTCAGGGCGATTTCGGGAAACATCATGATGCCTGCGCTCTCGGCAGGGATGGGTGGGGCCTACGGGTTCGGCAGAGCCCTTGGCGGCAGCCAGCAGGCCTACAACCGGTATCTTATCGGCGGAGCGAGTGGGGCGGAGTACGCTGCACTCCGCGCCCGACAATTCTTTGGCGTCCAGACGATGCCTCAAAGGCCGGGTGTCAATCAGAACACACCCGTTTCTCCCGGATCGGGCCCACCCGGCACAGGCGCAAAGATGATGGCACAGTTGGCCCGTCTAAGCAGGCTGGGAAGGCGATAATCCCCGAATGCGCACTCAACAGTGTATGCATCGCCTTGCCTATGATCCCAATCGTCCCGTCACAGAGTCTGTGCCGTTTCCTCGAGCCGATATCGGGGGCTCTGAGATAAGTCACAGCTGCTAAGCTGTCGCCGCGCAGTGTACCTCGGGCCCAGGCCGGATGTTGACAAGTGGCAGCTAATTTGCATATATATGCCATATGTCCATTCCGGAGGCTGTTATGCCTGAACTCAGACGGATCGAACCACACGTCGCCGCTCCCGTACCGCAATTCTCCGATGAGGAGGTGCAGGCCATGCAGCGCGCCTTTATTAAACTCGCCGGCCTCTGGGGTTTGAGCGATGAGCAGGCCTCCGTCCTCATGGGCGATATTTCGGTGCGGACGTTTCGGCGTTGGAAAGCAGGGGAATTCGGCCGTGCCGGGATCGATACCGCCGCACGCCTCTCGAACATCATGGGGATCCACAAGGCGCTCCGACTGCTCTTCAAGGAGCCAGCACGAGGTTACAGCTGGGTCAAGCGCTCGAATACCGCATTTGGCGGCGCGACGGCTTTGGAGGTCATGCTTGGGGGGCAGATCACCGACATCATGCGGGTCAGGCGTTACCTTGACGCGGTGCGGGGGCCTTGGTGACAGCGCCCGAAACCAGGGTCACCTGGGACAGGTACCATCGCTTGATAAACTCGGCCTACCCACCGATCGATCTCTTCGAGGATATCGCAGACCCAGCCGACTGGTTGCTTCTCGGCTCGGGCGAGAGCAAGACCAACCCTAGGCTCGCCCTGACCATCGGAAACCTGGACCTCGTCCCCGAGGAACGGCGCGTCGGAGGGCCTGGAGCATCCTATCTGATGGCCCCATTCGTGCATGTGACACCCGATCACAAGGGGCGGTTCCACGACGGCACCTTCGGCGCCTTCTATGGAGCGGACGATTTCGAAACGGCCCTATTTGAGACCGTCCATCACACCCAGCTGTTTTGTGCCGCAACCGACGAAGCGCCGGGATGGATCGCCGACAAGCGCGAGCTGATCGGGAAACTAGATGCGGTCCTTGTCGACGTCCGGGAGGGGTTTGACGATCTTCTCAACCCGGAAGATTACACCAGCCCTCAGGCCTTCGCGCGAGACCAACGTGCTGATGGTGCGAGTGGTATCGTCTACCCGTCCGTCCGAAACCCTGCCGGCACATGTTTCGCGACTTTTTATCCCGATGTCGCCGCCGCTCCCGTCCAAGGGCGCCACATCACCTACCATTGGGACGGCGCGAAGGTTGATATGTTCAAGGACTTGGGCGACGGGTCAGTCTACGCGATCTCGGCCTGACGCCACGGCGAGCAGAGACCGGGGAAACGGGTTTGGCTCCCAGATGGGGTGCAGCGAACCTCCCTCGGCCAACCGGACTTCCTCTGCCGTCACCGATGCCTCAAATGTCGCGGCACATCCATGGACTGATGCAGGACCCGGATCACGAAGATCGCGGCGCCATCGACCTCGTAGAACGCAAGGTGGCGGCCGGTGATCAGTCGCCAGCATCCCGGCAAGAGATCCGAACAGTCCGTTCCGATCCGCGGATTGTCGAGCAATCCGTTCAGGGAATGTTCGATGTCGTCGAGATATCTGTCCGCTTGGTCGGGTCCCCATTTTCGGTCAGTCTCCATCCAGATGTCGATAAGATCGGTTCTGGCAGCCTCGCTGAGCCGGATTTCACGCGTCATTGGCGCCAGACCTGGCCCACGCCTCGCGTTTAATCGTGGCCATGTCCAGCGGTCCCGCATCGCCGGAGTCCTTGCCCTCCATCAGGGCGACCCGGAGCCGGGCGCGTTGACCCTCCTGCTCTTCCATGAGCCGCAGCGAGGCACGGATCAACTCGCTGGTCGACCCGTATCGGCCCTCCTTCAGCATCAGGGCAATGAATTGGTCCCAATGCGGGCCGAGTGTCACGCTGGTGCTTGCCATCTTAACATCCAAAATACGCATAAAGATGATATATGCGTATCACTCAGAGTGCAACCGTTGGCTATTGAGAAGTATCCGCACCCCAAAACCGCAGCGAATGATACTTGCGACGCAACCGACCGCCATCAGCCCCGGTGTTGCTGTCTGGGACGCCGGTCCTGTATCCCCTTCTCAGATCAATGAGCTTGGCGGCAAGCCTCCTTACGGAATGAGCCGGTAGCGGGCAGCAGATTGCAGCGACGTTTTGCTGAGCCATTAAATTGTCGCTTGACAATTTAATAGAGTGGAGTATCTAAGGTGCCAAGGAAGAAGCACACAGCAAAGGAAATCGAGGTCGTCATCCAAGAGCTCGAAGAGCTGGGATGGGACCTTATTGAGGGCAAGGGGCACGCGTGGCGGATCCTCCGATGCCCGGTCAACGATAAGGATTGCCGCTGTGGCGAGTTTTGTCAGATGTCTGTCTGGTCGACCCCGAAGAATCCACAGCAGTTCGCGAAAAGGATCCGACAGAAGGCTCTGGCCTGCGTGAAGCTTCAGAAGAACGGCGAAGGTAATGCCAATGGCTGAAGAATTCGAATTCGAACTGGTCTTTGCGCTCCCCGATGGGGAGCACGATGCGTTTGCGCTCTCTGACGCGATCTTCGAGGCGGGTTTTGAAGATGCACTCGTGGGCACCGGTCACGCCGGTCTTCTGGGTGTAGAACTGGAACTTGAAGGGGATGAGGCCGAGAGCGCGATCCTTGAAGCGGCGCGGGCGCTGATCAAGGCGCTGCCGCAGGGCACTGTCCTGCGCGAGGCCCGTCCCGACCTTGTGTCTCTCGCGGATGTCGCCGAGAAGCTCGAGGTGAAGCGACAGGCGCTCCAGCAGCGCAAGATGCCCCTCCCCGTTGCGGGTGGCCTCTACCGCATCGATGAAATGATCGAGGTTCTGATGGAGGCCTCAAACCCGGCAAAGGGGCAGCGTCGTCCGCGCTTTAACCTGGCTTCCGCCGCGAAGTGGTTTCGTGCGGGCCCCGCGGCCCGCAGGGTGAACGCCCAGTTGACGATGCGTGAGATCGACCCTGCGACGATTGAGCGAGCCCCTCGACCAGAGCGCGACGACCCTGGCTTTCTTCACCCGTGACAATGGTCGGCTCAAGGCCGTGGCCACAAGACGCCATCGCGACATTCTTTCGTGTCGCCCGCATGGCGGCTCAGCCAAGCCCGAATTTCTCGCCCGTCTCGCTGACGTTTGCTTCCGAACCGGACATCTCCGCCTCCAACCGCTCCAGATCACTCACGGCGTCCTGTACCCGGACGACGTCGTCTGCTGTCGCAGCCTCCACCTCGAGATCCGCCTGTCGCCCGAACTCCATCTCGAACTGCCGCTGATCGTCCGCGAGGACTGCGGCACGACCGCGCCAAGGCGTTTGAGCCGGGCCGGGCTCAATGGGGGCAGTCCCTCCGGAGTCTGTTAACCCCATCCTGGCCTCGAAATCGCGTTCCGTGAGACCTGACCCACGCGGCGCCGAAGGCATCGCCTGGACACTCAGGGGCAACTCCCCCATCGGAGGAACTGGGCCTTTCGGGAAGGGCAGATCCCCCTCCTGCGCCGCGTGGATGCCTTTGAAAAACGGATCCTCATAGTAGACCACCCGCTTCGCCCGGACCGGCATCTGCGCGTCCACAACCACAACGATCTCATCAAGCGGCAAACGTCGCGCCTCGTCTTCCGGCAGGAGCGCGACTTCTTCCGTCCGTTCGGACTGGTTGCGACCTTCGAACGGGTTCTTGCCGACCGCGCGGGAACGTGTGACCACGGTCTTGGTGGTCTTGCCCACGGCCTTGCTCAACTCCTCGACGGTCTTCTCGTCCGAGGGCGTGAGGTAGAGCTTGATCCCGGCGTTGCCCTGCAAGGCGCGCCGCGTGTTCTCACCGTAGATCTCGTCGATGGCCGGGATGGTCTGGGTGACCACCGCGAGATGCCCGCGATAGGCGCGCAGCACCTCGATGCTCTCGGCCACGATCGGCATCTTTCCGAGTCGGTTGAACTCGTCGAGCATGATCATGACCGGCCAGGGCTCGTCGGGGCCCGGCTCCTTGTCCTGAAGCGCCGACAGCAGGTCCGAAAAGAAGAGCCGGATCAACGGTGCGAGGGGCTTCACCATGAGGGGCTGGACGACGAGATAGACGCTGAAAGGTTTCTTGCGGATCGTCCGGAAGTCAAAGTCTGAGGTCACCGTCGCGTCATCGATCGCAGGGTTCTGCCACTGATCGAGACCGGAGGTCATCAGGAGCGAGACATAGGAGGTTAGCGTGTCGTTGTTGGTCGAGGCCAGCCGCGTGAAGATCAGCCGCGCCGCGGCGTTCTGGACCTCATGGGCGCGCGCGAGATATTCCTTCTGCTTCTGCCCGCCCGAGGCGGCGATGCGGTAGATCTCCCCGAGCGTCGGCCGGCGGCGTTGGAACGCGAGTAGCCCGGCCGCGACGAAGAGATCGATCCCGCCCTTCAGTAGGCCCTGCACCCGGTCGTTGTCGTTCTGCAGGAAGAGCGTGGCCAGGAGCTGCAGCTCCATCTGCTGGCGGGCCGGGTCTTTGAGCTCGTAGATGCGCAGGAGTGGATTGTAGCGATGCGTGCGACTTTCCTCCCAATCCGTTGGCGCGAACCGGAACACCGCGTCACCCTGCGCCGCCCGGTGGCGGGCCGAGGCCTCGAAGCATTCGCCCTTCACGTCCAGAACGACCGCCGAACCCTGCCAGGTCAGGAGGTTCGGAATGACAAACCCTGTGGTCTTGCCACGCCCGGTCGGCGCCACGATGAGAGCGTGCGGGAAAGTTTTGGAGCAGAGGAACGGCGCGCGGGAACCGGGCTTGCCCAGTTTCCCGATGACAAAGCCGGTGCCGGGCGCGCCGAAGAAGCCGTTCCGCTTCATCTCCCTCCGGGTCTGCCAGTGGGTGTAGCCGAAGCGAGTGAGGGCCGAGCCCGACATCGCCAGACTCATCATGAGGCCCGCCACCCCGGCCCCGCCCATGATCAGGTTGATCAGGCGGAAATCATCGGGACGGGCGGCCCCGATCGCCCAGTAGTTCTGCGCGATGTATAAGAAATCGATCTCCGCCCGGAAACCCAGATCCCGGAACGTCACGACAGCCGAGGCGATGACATAGCCTATCGCGATGGCGACCAACGTGACCAGCGCGACGCCGAGGGCGAGGCGGCCCTTCCTCACCCCTCCCATCAGTGGGTCTCCCCGCGCTCGGTCTCACCATCGACAAGATCGGCGCGGTGAAGTTCGAACTCGCGATCGGCGATCTCCTCGACCACGGCGCGGGTCGCCTCGCTGTTGGCGGTGGCCGCGTCCGACTGCAGGTAGGTCTTTGCGGCGTATAGCCTGTCGAGACGGTCTTCGATCTGGGCCTTCAGCACGTCGACATCCCCGTCTCGTAGGCGTTCGATCTGCGCCGCGTCGAGCTCGCGCTCGACGGCGTCGCGGTATGCCAGTCGCTGACCGTCGTCCTGGAACGGCGACTGCAGATTGCCGGCCAGTTCATGGTAGACGACCCGCCGGATGTCCGAATCGGCAATTGGCGCGCCCTCGACAGCGTCCCCCTCGCGCGCGTCCGAAAGCCGCCCGTCGCGCAGGTCGAGCGCCACCTCCCGCAACTCGTTTTCGCGGCGGACCTGGGTGAGGGCCTCGCTGTCGCGCAGCTCGGTGACGGCCGCATAGGTCGCGCCAAGCCCGCGGGCGAGATGCGACGGCATATCGGGATAGCGCGCGCGGAACTCGTCCGTGACGGCATCCGCAACGGGTGCCCGCGCGTCGCGACCTTCCATGATCCGGTCAACCTCGCGCGTGATCTCGCGGGCCCGGGCCTCGTCGGTGATGCGCTCCCTGTAGGGTTCGGACCGGTCGATCACGTCGCCCGGGCGTGCAAGCAATTCCGGATGTGCCTCGAGATAGGCGCGTTGCTCCTCCTCGATCCGCCGCTCCGCCCGGGAGGCGACCTCCCACTCATGGTCCTCGATCTGGTCTTCGGTCAGCCCTTCCACGCGCATGTCCTGGCGGATCGCGCGTTCCATGTCCTCAGTGGCGTCCCGATGATAATGAACCCTCTCCATCACCGTGCGATCTTCCACGACACCGTCTTCGCGCAGGACCCCAGCCCGCTCCAGTGCGACGCCGAGCTGGACATGGGCCCGGTTGAGGGTCTCCCGCGCCGTCTCCAGATCCGGGCGACGCTCGAGGTTGAGACCGTCACTCTCGGCCACCCGCGCCAGATCGTCGGCGATCCATTGCCGCTCGAGTGCCGCGTTCTGCGCGCCCGTCTCCATCCGCGCGACGACGACGGACGAACTGATGCCGGTTCCGCGCAGCGCGGTATCGACCTGCCCCCGCACCTCGGGGTCGCGCAACCGGTCGAGCCGGGCCGCATCGATATTGGTCTCGGAATAGACCCCGCCCTCCGAGGGCTTTTCGGTCAATGTCATGGAGCGCAGCCCCAAGGGCTGCATATGCGCGAGCCGCGACTGGATCTCGTTGAGGCTGCGCTCGAGCCTCGGTCGTTCGGCCTCCGGCTTCGCATCAATCATGCCCTGGACGCGCGCGACCTGATCGGCATAACGGGTCCTCAGATCCTCGAACGATTGCTCCTCTGCCATGTAGACGCCTCCTTCCAAAGTCAGCTTGCCGCCCTTGGCCAGAAGCTCTCCCGAGCGGAACAGGGCATCGGCGATGTCCTCGCGGTTGTCCGCAGAGGCCTCAGCGGCAAGCGAGTGATAGATGATCCGGGTGTTTGCGATCTCTTCGAGGGCGCGATCAAGATCGGCCCCGACCCGTGGCCGTGGCTCCGCGGCCCGCCCCTCAACCTTGGCCGCATAGACCTCGCGGGTGCGCGGCGGGTAGTGCACGACACCCCGATCGAGCCGCCGCGTGGCCTCCAGACGCACGCCGAACCGCTCGGCCTCTTCCACCATGGCGAGGCGGAAATCGTCGTAGTTGAACCGGTGATCGCGACCCAGGAAGAAGAACTCACCCTCCTGCGACCGGCGATTCAAAACTATATGTGCGTGGGGGTGATCGCGATCCTCATGCACCGCGATGATGTAGTCGAAATGTCCCTCTTCGGACTGAAAGAACCGCTCGGCGACATTGGCGGTGATGTCGCGCACGTCCTCGCCCCGGGTGCCGATCGGATAGGACATCAGCATATGCGTCGTCTGTCCGAGCTTGGGCTTGAACCCCGCACTCCAGCGCTTGGCGAAGCGGTCGGTCAGGTCCTTGACCTCCGAACCCACAAGCCTCGTCTTCCCGTCCAGGAACCCGCTGCTGTCCACGATATGCGAGGACTTGGTGGTGAGGTAATCAAGCTGGTTCATGAGCTGGGATTTGGTATGCGTGCCCCCGCCCCGGATCGCCTTGAAGACCGCCGCACGATGCCCCGCAGCGGCGCGCACGAGCTGCCTCTGCCGGGACGCCTGCAGCCCTTGCATCGAGCCCCGTATCCGGCTCCAGCCATCCCGGAAGATCTCTCCGGTGACGTCATGGACGGCATCATTCAGCCGCATGGGCGAACTCCCTCAGAGCGGCAGTGGCGGAGAGCCGCATCCCATCCCGACGACGGCGCAAAAGCAGGTCGATCTCGTCAGCGGAATCGAGGATGAACCGCGCCAGCGCACGCATCTGCACGAGGCGCAGTTCGGACAACTCTGCGTTCGGCGCGGAGCCTTCCCCCTGCCCCTCCCGGCTGGCTTTCATCATCTGCTTGGCGACCTGCACGACGCCGTTGCCGACCTCGTGCAAGGAGGCCCGGTAGCGCGCCATCTCAGCCGCCAGATTCGCGTCCGGAACGAACGTTCCCCCCGCCGCCTGGATCAGCCGCCGGACCCCCTCCGTGCGGGTCTCGATCCCCGCCGCGGACAGCACCTCATCCAGCGCAGCAAGCTCTTCTGGTGTCAGCTTCACCGTCACCGCGGCCGTCGCCACGGCCGCATCCTTCTGGCGTTCTTCGTCCGCCTTCAACGTGTACTGGATGGCCCGCGGCGTGACCCCGAACCGCTCCGCGAGCGCGGAAGTCCCCACACCTGCTGCGGCCTCACGGATAATCTCCGCCCGCTCCGTCTGTGTCAGTCTCTTGGTCCGGCTCATACGAAGAAAGCCCCCCTATTTCCTGCCACCTTCATTCAAGGTCGCCTTCATCATACGAAACTATATTTAACGGTCAATACAATATTATTGCAGATTGCCCCCAGGCGACCTTGAATTCCGCTTCGAGCCGAGCACCGCAGGTGCGAGGCCCGGCCCGAAGGGCCCAGAAAACCCGACCATCTCCAACCGCACCTCGGCCGCCCGTTGTCATGCCCGCGCCCGAGGGTCTGGCCGAACACGGACCCGTGTTCGGACGGAAGCGAGGGGCGGCGCATCCCTCCACCGACGGGGCTGACGGACAGGGTCAAGGGCGGCCAGATTTGGCTCGGCCCAAATCTCTGCCGGAAAAACCGGCGGGCGTAGGTAGCCCGACTGTTATTCCGGATGGCCCCCTTGAGGCTGGCCGGCAGACCTGTTCCAGGCGATCTCTGATATCCCCCGTCAGGACCGCTTGCGGTCCTGACGCCTTCCCGGGGACGCCGGCCGAAGGCAGGGGTTCCCGGGTACAGCGCAGCCTTCCCTGAAACAGGGAAAGGGCCGCCCCTAGGGCGGCCCATCTTTGAGGCGGACTATTCCTGCGGTTCCTTCGCGCTCGGCGGGAACATCACCAGCTCCTGGACCGCGACGGGGAAGTCGAGTTTGAGGCTGAAGAACTCCGAGCCGTCCCCGTTGCGAGTGTTGCGGAACATCGCGCCGACGCGCTGGAAGCGGGTGCGCTCCTGACCTTCGTTGTCGGTGAACTTGACGGGAACGGTGGCGACGTAGTGGTTGGTCATTTGGGTCTCTCCTTTTTGCGATGGGGATCACCCGGCACGGGGGGCAAGGGAGGTCCGCAAACACAAATGCGGAGGGTCCGCGCGCCCCGCGCGTGGAAACCGTATTTGTGTTTGCCGGAGCGTGAGCGGAGGGCACGGACCGCCCGACCCCGTGCGATCCACATCTATGAGCAAAGAGGGGAGACCCAAATGTGCACCCCGCTCCTCAGCCGCCATCGGTCCTGTCGAGTTATGTCAGACGTGACCAGGTCCGCCCCCGCTTCCAACGCGTCGGCGCGATGGTTCGCGTGCGCCCGATCGGCACGACCGCGATCGTCTGCCTCAAGCTCGGCTTCCCCGTCGCCTGTGTGGCGATCCGGGGCGGTGATACAGCCGCAGGTCTGGCAGCAGAGTTGTCGGCCCGGACGGGTCGCCGTCATCGGGCGGCGCGGTCGATGCGCTGCGCCCGCCCCAGCGATCTGCACCCGGACGGGCGGATCGCGGGGTTTCTGGCGCGCATGAGGGCAACCCCGCCGGCTGGCTCCGTCAGGAGACCGCCGCCGGGGTATGCCACTCAGCACGTCCAGGGGCCTCGTGTTCCGGGTGGAGGCCGGCACGGCCGGAACCTGCGAGCGCGGTGACGGCGGTGCAACCGCCGGCAGGGGCCCGGCATGACCGACGATCGATCACCACCGACCTTCATGTTATTTGCGTCTGACTGAGGGGCCACAGACAGTTGAGGAGCGCAGCAGCCCCGCCCGGCCTTAGCCGGGCGGGGCTGCACTTATGGATGGTGTCGCAGTCGTCGAGAGCGTGGAAGGGTTAGAGAGAGGGATCACCGGGCGACGGGGCCGCCCGATGAAAGGTACTGTTCAGGCGAAGAGAGACTCGCTGAGGTGCGAACAATGCGCACAGGCCTCCCGCCAGTGGAAATTGACGCTCCCGCCATCGATAGTCTCCCAATCGGTCCGCAACGCGTCTTTCCCGCAGGCGACGCAGGGGACGACATGGCCGCCAATATCGTGATGGTCTTTCCCGGTGGAAGTTCCGCGCTGCGACGTGCCTGTGCGGTCGCAGTGTCGGCAAAGGTCGTCCTCGGTCTTGTTCTCGTCGGTCATGATCTCATCTCCAGATGTTCGTGGACCACCACGTGAGTGTGGTGGCATGGCCGAATGCCTGGTTGCCGAAACTGTCCGGGTCAGGGACGGCGCAGCCGCCGGCGTGCCGGGCGCAAAAGTTTTCCGGGCGCATCGCCCACCACGGGGGCGTCATCGAACACTGGACCGCCCTCTCCTCCCCGGCCCCCCCTAGCCGAAAAGTTTTGCGATCCTTGACGCGGACGGGTTCGGGGGCCATCCGGAGGATATGCTTCCGCACTCATGTGTGTGTGATTAACGACAGGTTTGCCCGACGCGAGCAGGCAAAGGGTGCTGCCCGGACGCGGGACACGAATGGAGCGGCGGGATCGTTTTGCCCCGCAAAACAGACCGGAGCGTAATCCGGTGGAGCGGCCGGGGCGCGACGTGCTCGCGAGACGGGCAAACCGGGACGCCGGGTGCTGCGCCGTGGTGAGGCCGCATGGCCGAATGCGCGATCGGCCATGGGCCGATATCTCCCCTGCGACACGCGCAGGCGAGCGAAGGAGGCCGTCAGTTTAAGCACACGCCGATGGAAACGCCGAAAGGGCCGCCCAAAGGCGACCCTCTCTCATTCACGCGTCTGCCGTCTTCTTCGCCGGATCGGCGACCCGCATCACCGTCAGGCCTTTCGCCTCCGCCTTCTGCCCGAGGTTGAGCGCGACCCCGTTGCCGCCGAAGAGCACGACCCCGGTCGCGGCGAACTTGTCGTCCAGCATCTCGTCGTTACACTTGAAGGGTGCCGCCCGCCCATGTGCGGACCAACGCGGATCGAAGCGCGCCTGCGCGACGCCGCGCGCCCGAGCCCACCGGGCGGCGATCATCTCGGCCCCGTGCTTGCCACCCTTGTGGCAGAGGAAGATCTCCTGGTTGCGGTTCTGCCGGATGCGCTCGCGAACCCTGTCGAGTGTCGAGAAGATGACGTCGATATCGGTCCAGTCGGTCGCCCCCGATACGATCAGGGGAACCCCCTCGACCTTCGACTTCGCGGCGGTTTCGCGGTCATGCTGCTCCAGGAGCTGCCGGGCCTCGAAGACCGCCCCGGTCTCCTGAGCGCGAGCACTGGCGCGCGATCCCGTTGCCGGGATGAAGGCATGGCCGGTCTCGACCTCGTAGCATTCCGCCGCCGCCTCGCTCATCACCTCGATGGCCCCGACGATCTCGCGGACCTGCAGGAAGCGGGCCTGCGCCTCTTCCAGCGCGGTCTCGGCGATCTCCGATCCATCGTGGGAGTTTGCCAAGGCGCCGATCTTGTCGGCGGTGCGGTCGAGCTCCTTGCCGAGAGCGATCTTGCGGCGCTGCAGGATGGTGGCGAGCCCGTGCGCGAGCGGTTCGATCTCGGTCTCGAGGCCGGTGCCGCGCAGCTGGCCGAGCAGGGCCTCGAAGGTCTCGCGGACGATGCTGTCGATCAGGATGTTATCATCGGGGATCGGCAGCTCGGCGTCTTTCTCCGTGAGGCCGAAGAGTTCGATGGTCTCGTAGGCGTTCGCGTTGTCGTAAGTCATGTTGGTGTCTCCAGATGTTCGGGGAACCACCACGGGAGTGTGGTGGCATGGCCGTACGTCTGGTTCACCGAATCTGTCCGGGTCAGGGACGGCGAAGCCGCCGGCGTGCCGGGCGCAAAAGTTTTCCGGGCGCATCGCCCACCACAGGCGCGTCATCGAACACTGGACTGCCCTCTCCAGACCCGCCGCCCTCGCCGAAAAGTTTTGCGATCCTTGAGGCGGGCTGATTTGGGGGCCATCCGGAGGATATGCTTCCGCACTCATGTGTGTGTGTTGTTGACGGTAGGTTTGCCCGACGCGAGCAGGCAAAGGGCGCGACCGGACGCGGGAGACGGATGGAGCGGCGGGATCGTTTTGCGCCGCAAAACAGACCAGAGCGCAATCCGGCGGAGCGGCCGGGGAGCGGCCTGCTCGCGAGACGGGCAAACCGGGGTGCCGGGCGCTGCGCCGCGGTGAGGCCGCATGGCCGAATGCGCGACGGACCGCAGGGCCGTTCTCGCCTGCGACACGCGCAGCCGAGCAGGGGAGAAGGCCGCAAGGCTTAGGAAGACATGTTCAGGGATCAAGCCACTTGCTATGCTGCTCCACCCGCATGTCCCCGAGGTCCGCGTCGAGCAGATCGATCGTAGGATCGCCCAGGGTGACGAAGCCGCCGTCGACCGCGCCTCGTTCGATCGACAGGATCGCCTCGGCATAGGGAATCTCGGTGACGGTGACGCCGAGCGCCTCCAGTGGGCCGACGACGAGGCCGCGCGCCGGTTCCGCGAACCTCGGAATCCGTAGCTTGAGGCCCTGCAACACGTCCACGCCCTCAAACTCCGGCTCAAAGACCGTGTCAGCGGCGAACACATTCCGGCCCTTGTCCGGGTCGTAGAGCAGGATCAAGGGGGTGATGGATTGCTGAACCCTGGCCCAGTCGATCCGACGCAACACCACCCGGTAGGCATCGCTGCGCGCCTGTCGATCCGGATTCTGGATGAAGACTGTGTAGTACCTGTCCGGGAACACCACCGAGACGGAACTGTGCCTCGTGACCTCCAAATCGTTTGCTGCGGTGGCCGTGGCAGATACCGAATACGTCCCGGGGACCAGGAACCTGCACATGAGTTGCGCGGCCACGGCGTCACATTGCGCGACATGAGAGCGCCCCACCGGCTGCCCCGCCACACGCCATGTCAGTGTCCTCACATCCGGATCCGCAGTCGAGTTGAATTCGGTGTCGAGCCCAACCTGTGCCGTGACGCTTGCGGGGGTGATCTCGAGGGAGGGCGGCTCCGCAGGGGCGACCGCCCGTCCCAGGACAGACCCGCCGATCCCCACGATCGCGGCCACCGTCACACCGACCAGAATCTGCCCGCCAAGACTCTCTGAGGACATCGGCCTACTCCGAGACGGTCATCACGATCGGACAATGATCGCTCGGATAGGCTTCCGCAAAGGTCAGGACCTTCCCGTCGGCGAAGGGCTGAAGGCTCCCATCACAACGGGTCAGCGCGGCGCCGGGATCGCGGAACACGTAGTCACCCGTAAGCTCGATCTGATCCGCCGTCAGCGTCACACCTTCCGCGAGGTTCTCCACGACGAAGAAGTCGATCTCGGCGCTGCTGCGGGGCGTGTAGAGCCATGGGCGCAGCCCCTCGGCCTCGAACTGCGGGTTGTTCGCCATGGCCTCCTCGCCCAATCGAGCGAAATCGAACGCGAACGAGGACCAGCACGCGCGTGTCTCGGCACCCGGCAGGATGTGCCCCTGCGGCACGTTCGGGAAGAATTCCGCCCGGATGTTGTCGGCCCCCTCCAGGAGTTGCCGGTTGAAATCCCCCGCCAAGATGATCGTCGCCTCGTCGTCCTGGGCGTCCATCCAGGCACGCAGGCGTCGCACCTGCTCGCGCTGCGTCACACAGTCGTCCTCCGTTCCGGGCTCGACAGAATTGTTCTTGCAGGTCGCCTTCAGGTGGATCGACGGCACCAGATAGCGTCGCCCGTCGACCGACAGATCGACGCCCACGCCGCCGCGTACCGGGCGCGCGGGCGCGCCGCATTCGTTCTGATGCGGCACGGCGAGCTCATCGATCTGGAAGAAACGGTGCGCGAACGTGTCCCTGATCGCGATCGCGTTGTATATGTCGTCAGCATCCGCCGCGCACTTCTGTGCGTTCTCATAGCAGCGGGTCTCGAACCGGAAGCTGTACCCGTCGGGGAGGACCGCTTCCAGCGCCGCGACGCTGCCAATCTCCTGGAATGCGATCACGTCCGCATCGATGGATGAGATGATCTCCCGGATACGGGTGTAGTCATTCGCGTCGCGGTCGAACCCGCGCAATTCCGAGCCCGGCGCGCCCAGGTTCGCAATGTTCCAACTGGCCGCCGTGAAAGGTTCCGCGAAACAGACGGTCGGCACGAGCAAACATGGAAGGACGAAATGAAAGCCCCGCATCTAAAACCCTCTTCTCGGAATTGAAATCATCGGAAAATCGTTGGTCTTGAGACCACGATACGACAGTATCGATGGTTTCGCGACCCGAGATCCTGTGAGGATTTCAATAGGGAAAAAGAAAGACGCCATCCCGGGAGGTGGGATGGCGTCTGATCTCTTCTGCCCGCGCCACGGGAGGAGGTGTGGCGCAAACCTGAGGCCGATCTCCAGGGAGGAGGAGAGGAGAGCAACCTCAAAAGTAGGCTAGCCTGAAATGCTGCGGTGCAACAACGCCAAATGCTGCAATGCAGCTATGCGCTTCATGCAAAGCTACATTCGGAGACCTTTCGTATACTATTGTCGAGCGGCAAATATGGGTGACCCGTCAATATTCGATATGTGCCCATAGGCGTTTGTCTAAGTACTTGCGAACGCGGAACCACTGGTTACGCGACGCCTGTTCATCCGGCATTTGCCCGGAAAGGCCGACGGAGATAGGCTTTTGCAAGTTCAAAGGAGAGAGTCTCAGGTGTTGCGAAGGGTTCAATACATAGACCGCCCCAGCTTCCCTGACGAGCTGTTCGCAGACGTTGACTCGGCACAGTTGCGGATGGCGTTGAGAAACCTCCAGTCCGCGGTGCGTGCCGTCACCGGTGCCATGCGAGACATGTACGCCTTCCCTGACGGCAGCGATCTCAAGGTTGGCGTCACTCCGGAGACCCACCTGAACGCAAGGGCCCGCCAGTCGCGCGTCGGCGGTCCGTTCTCGATCGAGTTCACGTCCGGCTACGTCCTTTGGGCGGCCGTCGTAAGCTCGGTACTCGCCCGCATGGTGGCCTCAGGGTTTCGCCTCGAAAGGACCGTGTCCCTGTCGTTCCGTGACTTCGCAGAGGACGTGGCGACGTCCGGGGTGCAAACCTGCGTCGACCTGACGATCAACGAGATCGGTCCGGACATCGAGGGCAGCTGGCTCTTCTTCTTCGAGTCGCTCTATCTGCCGGTCTTGTTTCACGAGCTGGCCCATGTAGTGCGAGGGCATCTCGGCCTGCTCCGACAGCGACACGGCGGGGCGGGCCTGTGCATGGTGGACGAGTTGATGAGCCAGGATGCGGGCAACACGCCTCCCGGCTTTCCGCTACGCGATGTCGAGATCGATGCCGACGTCTACTGCTCGGGTATGTCCGGCGAGTTCGCCTTCGCGCGATCCGCGACCCTGCCGCGCTGGCAGTATATGACGGGCAAAGAGAACCTTTATGCCGAATTCGTAGGATACGCACTCTTCGTGGTCGGCCAGGAACGCATGGCGCGCGACAGGATCGGAACCCGCGACACCTACCCGTCGCCAAATCTGCGGTTGCTCCTACACTCTGTCGCCCACAGGGCGCGTTGGAATGTGGAACATCCCGAAAGTGACTATTTCGCCGAGATATTTGAGCCCGCCATGGAATTATTGGCACCGCTCGAACCGGCCTTCCCCGAGCTCGATCTCCTCCGGGACACGATTACCAGGGAGGGGGAGGCCGACCTCAGGAAAGAGATCGCCGCCTATTTCGATCAGGACCCCGAAACGGAGGACGGGCTTTTTGCACCCTTCGCGTTCGACGCGCGATGGAGCGACCCCATCCCGAAATTCTTCGGGATATCGTGATCGAATGGAAGAGGTCTCGCGTGCGTTTTGGAAGGTCGATCCCATCGTCAGGTCTATGGGCGGATATCTCGACGTCATAGGGCTTACACCAGTCGAGACGACATTGGTGCACTGGACCGAACATGTCTTCGACATCAACATAGGCCTCCTGGACGCGCGCGATCCGGACCTCAACATCAAAGGGATCGACCTCGTCATCTCAGCCGGCGATGCTCCGAACGCGGCCGCGCGCCAATCGGGCGATCGCCGTGCAGTCATCATAAGCCTCGGCCTGCTGCGAAAACTTTGGCGGTTCCTTACGGCCGCAGCCCATCATCCGGACGTGCTTTCGCGCGCGCACCCCCTGAGGGATCCGGGCAAATCGTGGAAAGAGGCGCTCGACGGCCCGCTCATTGCCTTCGATGACTGGTCGATGGAGGCGGAGCGTGCGGAGTATTTCGTCGACATCCTGATGCAGATGTTCGACTACGTGATTTCGCACGAACTCGCGCACCTCCTGCGGCGGCATATCGATTTCCTCTTTCCGGACGCGACACCCGGCTTCGTCGACGAAGCGGCAACATATCTGGACCAAGCCCCCGGCCGATCGCCAGAATTGCTGCCGGAAACGCTACAGGATATCGAGTTTGACGCGGATGCGAACGGGCTGAACCAAATGCTCCTGAGCATGGATGAGAAACATCCGTTTCTGAGGGGCTGGACCGCGGAGGATGGGCTCGAATACGGCTTCCAGCTGGCGTTCGCCCATATCCTTGTCATGCGGGCGCTCGACACGAGGGAGGGTCCGGTGGATCGACCGGGGACGGAATATCCCTCCCCGCTCTTTCGGGCGATGAACTTCACCAACCTGGTGTTCAGATCCCTTCACGACCTGGTGCCGTGTGACTTTGAAGAGTCGGTGCGCGTCCACGACACCGCCTGGTTCGAGGCGAGTGAGATCTCCAAAGACATCGGTTTCGGCGACGGCAGATGGTTCGGGGAAGGCCCCTCGGACGCGGATCACGAGAAGTTCCTCGTCAGAGAAGCACGATATTTCGAGGCCACACGCCGGATCGATCGCATCCTCGACGGTGCTGACAATGGGTGAGGAAGACCTCGAAACCCTGACCCTGATCCGCGTCGCCGGAGAGTTCGTCACCTACGTGCTCTTCCCCGGGATCGACGAGACAGCCTTCGCCGAACGGATAGACTGGAGGCACCGCGAAAGTGCGGGCCTTGACGCGATCATTTCGCCTTGGCGCAAGGATCGCTATCGCATCGCGATCGGAACCGCCGTACCCGATCTCATCCTGTCTCGCCTCCAAGCCGTCAACGTCGAAGGAGAGACCGCAGCTCGGGCCGAGCGGTTGGGCGGGATCGAGCCCGCAATGACGCTGGCATGGTTTGCCGGTGTCGCCTTTTTCGCCACCCACGAAGCCTGCCACGCCGCCGCAGGCCATGTCGCCTATCAGAAGGCGCTGAATCCGGAAACAAGCACGGGTGACTTGCCGCGACCTCTGGATCTGGCGACATTCCGGCTCCTGTCAGAGCTTGAAGCCGACGGGGCCGCCGCAGCCAGCCTCCTGTCGGCGGATTATGAGCTGATGCGCACGATCGAGGGGCTCTCATCCGACGGTGATGACAGAGCCGACAGCGCCATGATGTTCATCGTCATCGGCGTCTTCGCGACCCTGGAACTTCTCGCCTCGGAAGGGCCCGTCGAGGATGGGTATCCAACGCCCGAGACGCGCTACCTGAACGTGGTCGCGGCCGTGTTCCGCCACGTGGCACCGCACCTTCTCCTGCTGAAGTCGGGCGACTATGTTCGCCGCGAGGCGAGCGGCGAAGAGGTGCAAAACGTCGCGAACAGGTTTCGCCACTCGGTCCTTCCGGCGCTCGTCGCCCTGAACCACTTCGATGTGACCACGCCCTTCGGGGAAGACATTGCGGCGCTACTCGGCGGGGCGGTCCCCAACAAAAGTGAGGCAGGGCGAGACCTTGCGCGCTATAGTCGCAACCGGGCCCGATTCATGCGGGCATTGAGTGGATTTCGAGAGACACGGATGTGGGACGATTTCAATGACTGACGTTGTGGTGGTGATGCGCCTTGCCGGCGATGACGCGGACGCGTCCAAACAGGATATCCTTGCGCTGTTGGAAGGCGTCGCCGGTGCGGACGTTACCGACAGCTCGGTCGACGCGGCCCTGGGCATGACCGCAAAAGAGCTTGTGCTGACCGTGACGATCAGTTTCGCGACGTCCGTCTCGGCGAATTTCGCAACCAAGGCGATCGAGGACGCGTTGCAAGGACCACTACCCGACCAGGTGACGGTCGAAGAGATCTTTTGTGAGACGCCCTCCGAGAACGATGGCACGGTGGAAGAGACCTCGGAGTGATGCTTTGCCAGCGGGGCTATCGCACCGGCGAGTTTCGCCATCACCTTGCGACGGGCAGGCCGTTGACCTCGAACTGACCGGCCACAAAGAAAAACGGGAGCCGCGTTTCCGCAGCTCCCGTAAGTTAGGCAGACCGGGCCGGTCTAGGCCGGCCTCGTTTATCGATCGGGACCAGGTTCCGTCACATCAGGACACCAGAGACAGTCCCGCACCAGCGTCCCGCTCGCGCGCACCGCTCTCGACGAAGGGAATGATCGAGAAGGTCTGGCCGCCGCGCTGCTCCTCGTTCTGCACGGCGTTTACCCGCAGATCGCCATCGGGCGTGTTGATGAGGAGCGAGACGTAGTCGTTGCCGGTGCGGTTGCTCTTCGCCATCCAGGCCGAACCCACGCGGATCGGGTGGCCCTTGGGCGAGGAGACCTCGATCCGGTAGTCGGGATGGGTTTCTTCGGTCTTGAACGTGTTCTCGATCAGCATGAAGTCGAGGTCGAACATCATGTTGGCGATGTAACCGGCGAAGGCGTTGTCTCCATCCATCGCGGTCAACTCGCCCGAGATCGAACCGGACTTCATGCCACCGTTCGAGACCAGCGGGATGATCTCGAATTCACCGGTCATTGCTTCGCGTGCTTCCTTCGTCTGCACGGCGTTGACCCGGAACGGCCCGAGGCCGACATCGATCTGCATCGAGATGTAATGGTTACCGGTGGTGTTGCCGGTCTCGTTCCAGGCCGTGCCGATACGCACCTTCCGGCCCGACTTGTTCACCGCGGTCACATCAAAATCCGGGCTGCGCTCGGACATCTTCGTGCGGGTCTCGAGCTGGATCGCGATGTCGAACCGGCTCGAGTGGATCATTCCGGAATAGGCGGTGGCTGCGGTCTCGGCATTCTTGGTCAGGGTTCCTGCGAACATGGGTCTTCTCCTTGGGTTTGCCGCTGCCCGGCACTTGGCCAGAGCACGCGGGATTGCTTTTCGACCCCTCATGGGATCGCAAAACCACAAAGCCCTCTTTCCTTTCTCTCCTGACCGTCAGCCCGGCCCGGCGCTGGAAGAGGTGTCCGGCGTTGCCCCGCGCACTTCCCTCCCCTTTTCCGCCGCGGCACCATGGCGCGGTTCCGATATGAAGAAGTCGGCCTCGGCCCCGTTCAGCCGTCGGCCGCTCCGGTCGGTCAACCCGATCGTGCTGCCGTTCGGCACAAAGGTGATGAGGTATTGGCCGAGGCCGTCCCGATGCACCCGGTAGCCCTCGTTCGCCCAATGGACAGATTTGCCGGCATCCACGGCGGCCTTGATCTCGGCGATGTTCATCTGGATCTCCATTTCAGTATTGGTGTTGGAAACAAGAGAGGCCTGATCCGCAGATCGGGCCTCTGCACACCCGCATTCGATCTACCAATCGAAGACCTCGAGATAGGGCACCGGCGGGACATCCCGATCGAAGAGAACGTAGTCGCACCCCGCATCCATCGCCAACGCCATGACCGCCTTGAAGGCGTCACAGTCGACGCCTTCCGGCAGATCGGCGAGCGTCTCCGGGACGGAGAACAGCCAGCCATACTCATTCTGCAAGCTCGGCGATTTGGCGAAGAGCCCGTTCTCGATGGCCTGGACGGTTTGTTCAGGCAGATGTGCGGTGCTGCAATCGTAGAATCTGCGGACGTTGCGCATCATGATCCCCTCGCCTCCATCCAGTCCTTGAGGCCGAGGATCGTCTTGCCCTCAGCCACCTCGGCCAGCCATTTCGTGCGCGGATCGCCGACGGGCTCATGCGCCGGCCCGTCGATATGCCCGTTGGCCATCCAGGGCTCGGGCTGGATCCGTCCGAGCCAGTCGGCGAGGCTCGGGATGCGGCCCTGACAGTCTTCGCGGACATGCTGCTCGCCGATCCAGCGGATGGGAATCTCACGCCCCGCCTCATTGGTGAGCGAAAGCCCGAAAACCCGTTCGGCTTCGAAGATGCCTTGCGTGTGATGGCGCAGCGCACGGTGGGTGAAGATGGCGAGATGCTCCTTTGAGGCATCGAACCAGTCGTGGACCGCCTGATAGTCGGATGGCGACCCGCCATACTTCCGGGCCGAGCTTTCGGCATGATGGAGGGGATGGGCCATGTCAGAGCCCCTCGTCACGGCTGTGGGAGCACTCGACATGTCGGTCGGCATGATCCAGTGCGATGCTGTCGGCGGTGACATCCCAGGTCAGCGTGCCATAGCCGCCCTCGTTGTTCTCGAAGCCGGGATGCTGGTGATAGGCGACAGACCAGGCGAAGTCGCCGAGCTTCGTGGCGAGATCGTCGGGGAGCGCAATGCCGACCGGCTGCACCGTCACGTCTTCGATATTCCCCGAATCGCCGTAGCCCTCGTATTCGGCGGTGACCTCGGTGATGCCGAGGCCTCGCAATTGCGGGAGCAGCTCGTTTCGGGCGGCCTTGTTGGCGGCTTCGCGCTCGGCCTGCCATTTTGCCATCGCCTCGGCAAAGGTGGTCTCGGAGTTGGTCATGGGTCTCGTCCTCTTGTCTGGGATTGGGGAAGGTGCCGAGGGGTCCAGAGACCCGCCACGGCGGCGGAACGCGAGGGGGCAAAGCACCCTTCCGCGTTCCCCCCGACCCAAGGCCCACTTTCCCTTTCATGCGGCTCGCTCCGCCGCCGTTGGAGACCCTTCCCCCACGATCCGGGCCAGGATGGCGGCGGTATCAACACCCTCCCCGTGGGGCACGAAGACCCGGAGCTGGAAGGCGATGATCTCCGTGAAACACCCCATGGCCTTCAGCCCGTCGATCGTGCCCCGGTCGGCCCCGTCGATCTCGAGGCGGGCCGCGCCCGCGACCCGGCGGCGGGTGAGCGTGAGGCCCCGGCCCAGATCGACCGGCGCGGTGGACCCGAGCGCCGCCGTCAGCATCTCCTGCGGGGTTTTCGGGGTGCCGACCATAAAACGGGCTCTGAGCGCGGCCGCACCGTCCTCGCTGAATGTGCGGCCGATCATGCTCCCCTGCCCCTCGGGCGTGACCCGGTAGATGCGTTCGTTGCCCGAGGGGATGTCCTTCCAGATCGGCAGTAGCAGCCCGGTCAGCAGATAGAGCTTCGTCGTGGTCACCTTCGGCAGGCTATCGGCCTCCTCGTCCCAGAGGCGGCGGAACTCGGACGGCTCGATCTCTTCCCAGGCGGAAGCCTGGAACTTCCCTTCCTCGACATAGGTGGACCCGCTCGGCCGGGTCACCTTGCGCATGAGCGTAACAATCTCCTCGTCGTACATCTGCATCGGACGGGCTGAGATGAACGCCGCGCGACCCGACGCGCGGTTGATCATCGGCAACCTGTCGGGGTTCCGATCCAGCACCTCTTCTGCGGAGAGGATATGGACGGGGTCCGTCACCTCAAGTCCGATTATGCGCGTCACTGCTCTGGAGCGCGGACAGGTCCAGAGGTCTTCGGTCGAGACCTGCTCTATCCGCTCGCCACGCAGTGTCTCGACGCCGAGATCGAGCGTGCCAGCCGCCCGCGCCCGCTCGGTCTGATCGGCAATCCGGCTCATGAACTCGGCGAAGAGCGCGTTCTGCATGTGGATGGGCAGCGCCAGCACCCGGTTCAGGAAGCGTTGGATTGGTGGAAGCTCTTCCAGGAGCACGCCGTCCTGGTCGATGAGCCGCAGGGCGGTCCAATCGCTGAACTGTTCGTAGCTCATGGCCGCCGCGCGCCCGGCGGCGAGATCGGCGTAATAGCCTCGCAGCGCACCCCTTGCGATCGGGCTTTCGAGATTGTCCTCCTCGCGGAACATGCCCTGGGAGCCGGTCTCGCGCTGGCCCTTGGTGAGGGCGCCCAGCTGATCAAGCCGTCGGGCGATCGTGGAGGTGAAGCGTTTCTCGCCGTGCACGTCCGAGGTGCAGACCCGGAAGAAGGGCGCTGACACCTGAGCCGAGCGATGGGTGCGCCCGAGCCCCTGGATCGCGGCGTCTGCTCGCCAACCGGGCTCCAGCAGATAGTGCCGCCGCCGCTTCTGGTTCTTCGCCGTCTTTGCGGCATGGTAGGACCGGCCCGTCCCGCCGGCATCCGAGAAGATCAGGATATCCTTCTCGCCGTCCATGAAGGCCCGGGTTTCAGAAGAATTACTGCTGGCGGACCGCTTCTCGATGAAGAGGGCACCTTCACTGGCTTTCAGGGGGCGGATGGAGCGCCCTGTCACCTCGGCCACGACCTCATCCCCGAAGGCCCAGAGGATCTGGTCGAGCGCCGAAGGGATCGGCGCCAGGGACATCAGCTCTATCATTGCCTCATCGCGCAAGGCCTCGGCCTCGCGGGAGACAACCAGGGCGCCATTCGCATCCCGCAGCGGCTCCACGACCATGTTCCCGTCGATCTCCACGAGCTTCTGGGCATGGATCGGGAAGGCCTGTTCGAGGTAGGAGAGCACATAATCCCGAGGCGTCAACGCCCCCTGGACCAGATCGTCTTCGGGGTCCATCGCTTCAAGCCGGCGTTTCAACAGGCTCTCTCCAGTTGAGACCACCTGGATGACGCAGGCATAACCGTCCCCGATATCCTGTTCGATGGAGCGGATGACAGTCGGGGCTTTCATACCCATCAGGAGATGGTTGAAGAAGCGCTGCTTGGTGCTCTCGAAGCGGGACTTGGCCGAAGCTTTGGCGGCCGGGGCGTTCGTCTGACCCGACTCGTCGTTGACACCAGTCGCGGTTAGGGCAGCTTCGAGATTATGATGAATCGTCCGGAAGGCCCCTGCATAGGCGTCATAGATCTCAATCTGGGCGGGTGTGAGCGCATGTTCGAGCACGTCGTATTCCACGCCATCGAAGCTGAGTGCTCGCGCGGTGTAGAAGCCGAGCGTCTTCAGGTCGCGCGCCACGACTTCCATCGCCGCAACGCCGCCGGCCTCCATCGCTGAGACGAAGCTCTCGCGGCTCGGGAAGGGGTATTCGGACCCCTGGCCCCAGAGGCCGAGGCGGGAGGCGTAGGCAAGATTGTGAACACTGGTGGCCCCGGTCGCCGAGACGTAGAAGACCCGCGCCCGGGGCGCAGCAAGTTGCAGGCGCAGCCCGGCGAGACCCTGTTGGGAGGGTTTGACCCCCCTGCCCTCGTCGGACCCGGCGGCGTTCTGCATGGCATGGGCCTCGTCGAAGGCCAGCACGCCGTCGAACCCGTCGCCCATCCAGTCGAGAACCTGGCTGAGCCGGGTCCTCCCGCATTTGCCCGCCGACCGCAGCGTCGCATAGGTCACGAAAAGGATGCCGTCGCCCATCGGAATGGGTTGATCTGGCTTCCATTTGGAGAGCGGCTGGATGTCGGCGGGCGAGCCGCCGAGATCGGTCCAGTCGCGGATCGCGTCCTCGATGAGCGTGGTGGACTTCGAAATCCAGACCGCCTTGCGACGACCTGCGAGCCAGTTCACCAGGATGAGACCGGCGCATTCCCGGCCCTTGCCGCAGCCGGTACCGTCGCCAAGGAAATAGCCGAGGCGGTAGGCACACGCTTCCGGATCATCGTCGGCGCGGGTCATCCGGGTCTGGTCCTGGTCAATGGTAAACCGCCCCGGCAGGTCGCGCGCGTGGGCATCGTTCGCCATGAGGATGGTCTCGAGCTGGGCCTCGGAGAGATGGCCCTCCTCGATCAGACGGCCGGGCAGGCGCAGATCAGCGGCGGCTTCGCCGTTGGGTGCCGGAGGGGCAACCGAGGCCATGGCTATACTCTCGACCAGGGGGGTCGGATGTTCCCGGGCACCCTCAATCTCGATTCGCTGCGGACGATAGCGGGCATAGATGTCGGAGACGGGCGTGTTCTCGCGGGGGGTGTCGAGGCAGGTGAAAGCCAGCGGGATGGCGGCATGCGATTTGGGTTTGGCAGACGCCGCTTGGGCGATTGGGCGCTGACGTGCAACAGGGACACCGACCCGGCGCGACCCAGTCCGAAACTGCGCACCGGTTTGGATCGAGGGAGTGGCAGTGCGGGTTGCGGCGATATCATCGATGATTTGGCGCGCCGCGTCCAGATCGTCGACCATGGCACGGACGATCTCGATCTCCTCCTGCACCTTGTCGAAGACCATGAGCTGGGTTTCGACGGTGGTGCCGAGTTTGCGGTAAACGTGGCCCGGAATAGTGAGCGCGAGACGGGGCTTTGCGATGGCCGAGGCCCGTGCCCAATGGGCCGCGTCTCGTTTTGGCGAAAATCCCATCGGCATGATCGCCGCGAGACGTCCGCCGGGTGCCAGCCGTTTGGCAGCGCCGATCAGATGTTTCGCCGCAATGTGCTTGTCGCGCGACCGATCGACCGATGAGGCGAAGGGCGGATTCATCACGATGACACCGGGAAGCTCGGGCACCGTCAGGAGATCATCAATATGTTCGGCGTCAAAGCCGGACACCTCGCCCCCGAACACCGCCTCGAGAAGCGCCCGACGGAAGGGATCGATCTCGTTCAGCATCGGTTTGCCACCCGCGCAAACTGCAAAACCAGCCAGCGCGCCGGTCCCGGCGGAAGGTTCGAGGACGGTTTCGCCGGTGCGAATGGCGGCTGCGCGGATAGCCAGCGCCGCATAGGGCAGCGGCGTCGAGAACTGTTGCAGGCGAATCTGTTGCTCGGAGCGCCGGGTCTCTGTCAGGAGCCGTGAGGCGAGCAATCTGGCCGTCGCGAGCGCGTCCGAACCGCTGTCCCGCATGATCGCCGTCACCGTGGCGGCCTGCATGAGGTCATAGGCCATGCGCCACGACCACGCGCCGCCGGCATCGCTACCGCCGAAGGTCTCGCGCATGATCCGAGCGAGCGATGAGCTCTTGAGCGGTTGCTTCTCAATCTCGCTGCCGATCAGGCGAATGGCCTGCAGAAGCTGTGGTTTCGATGGGAAATCGCGTGCGAGTGCCGGGCTTCGGTTGTCCATATCGTCTGTCCTTTGAGTCAGGTTGTGGGTCCGACAGGACAGAAAGCCGCCTCAGCGCTTTCAAACGCGCGGAGGCGGCTCAAGGCTGAACAGATAGCGATGTTGCCGGCGGTCAGGAATCGTTCCCGGCGAAAAACTCGGCCAGAACCGGACTCGCCTCACTCTTCGCCGAGCCGAGGAGCTCGGACCCGGCGAGCGAGGCTTTCGACAGGCGCACGAGGCCGCCTGTCTCCTCGATGCGGTAGCAGCGACGCTTTTGCCCTCCGCGCCGGTAATGGGTGGCGGTCACGATCTGGCAGGTGCTGCCATCGGTCAGCGTTACCGGTGCGGCCAGTTTGATCTTGTCACCCTCGTCGTAGTCCGGGATCGCCGCCCAGTCGCGGCAGCGCTGACGCCAGGCATGGGCATAGCTGTCGGGATCCTTCAACTCGGAGAGCAATGCCAGAAGGCTGAGCGGCGCGCGCGACTCCACGGGCCCGGCGCTCTCCTCCATGTCCTTGTAGCCCCAGCAGCCCTCGTCATAGCGGGTGAGGAACACGGCGCCGAAGGTGATCGACCCGTCGGCATCGGTCACGTAGGTTCTGTCTTCAACCGGCGCGCCATCGATGTTGGTGAGCCTCAAAGCTGCATACCAGGTCGACCCGAGTTTGGAGGCCTTGAGCAGCACTGTCTTGCGCGTATCCGTCTCGAAGGTGCAAAGCCGGGCGATTTCTGCCTTCTCGTCCGCGTAGGTTTTGACGCGGCGGTCGGTGTAGAAGAGCCAACCCACTATGCCGCCCTCCGGTCATCGATTTCGATGAGCGCATCGAGCGGCACGCGGTAAGGCAGCATCTCGTCGAAATCCTCGCAATTGCCGCTATTCTGCACGAGGGCGTGGGTGTCGGTGGCGTCCTTCAGGATCACCCGGTACGTCCCGCCGAGACCGGAGGGCACGTCGTAGGTGCCGCCGATCAGGTAGTCAGCGGCGCGGCGCAGGAAAACGCAGATCGTGTGGCCATCGGTTGCCAGCCGGATCGTGTCGTGACCGCGGTCGATCAGCATCTGCACGTCATCGAGAATGTCGGTGTAGAACTGGCCCGTCAGATCGCGAAACGCCGCCTGCCGCGCCGCCATCCAATCCGGATCGCGGAACGGGTTGATGCCCTTGGCGAAGGCATATTTGGGATCGGCGCGTTCGGTGGTGACGATCCGCGTGGTCGAACCGTCGATGCCATTGGAGCGCAGATGCACACCATTGCCGACGATCAGGATCAGGGCGGGTTTGACCACCGGCCCGTTCCAGTTGGGAAGGAAGGTGGAGCAGCCGCGCGCATGCGCGATCTGCGCCGCGACGCTCGCCGCAGTGAAGCTAAGAAGGGACATGGGATTTACCTGTAAGATGGAGGGAAGGGTGCGACCCGCGCCGGACATGCCGAGCGGGCCGCCTGCTCGATCAGGCCGCTTCTGCGACCTCGGTTTCGTCTTCGGGTGTCTCGGCCTCGCTGGCATCAACCGGCTCGACACCTGCCGTCTGCATCATCGGCGGACACCAGGCCGCGACCGCCGCGCGCTGCGCCTCCGTCAGCGTGGCGAAAGGCTCCGCAAAGAGCTTGTCGCAGAATTCGACGACTTGCTTCTTGGTCGAGGAGGCCAATGTCACCGCCTCTTGTGCGAGCCCCAGGTCCTCGCCGAGGATCTTCAGAAGCCAGGCCTTCTTGAAGCGGTTGAAAAGCGCCGCGTTCGGCGTCCAATGCGCCCGGATGTCCGGCATGATCTCCACCTCGAAATCATGCATCAGGCTGTCACGCTGCCGGTCCCGTGCGAAGCAGGACTGCGTGGTCGCCGCCGTGGCATAGGCCACGAGTTTGGCCTTCTCGCCCGCATCGAGCGCCCGGAAGAGCGCGAACTGGTCTGCAGGGGATTTCGCGTCATCGGCCCAGGAGAGGTCGAGTGCGTCATGGGCCTCGGCCACCTGTTCAAGCGAGGTGCCGTCGATCTCGTCCATCTTGGCGTGGGTACGATACTCCTGGCGCGCATCGACCTTGATCGCTTGGGTGACGCCCAAACCGCTGGTCAGCACATCCGTGACCAATTTGAAGAGCGTGAGGTCGAGCGTCGCCTCTGGATGCATCGCCATGGCCGCGCCGAGCGCCATCGCCCGCTCGGTCTTCAGGTCCTCGGTGAGCGAGGCGGGATAGGTGATCTGATCGCCGTCTACGGCGCCCCTGTCGCTCGGTGCGCCGGTGCCTTTGCCAGACCGCTCCGCCTTGTCTTCAGGGCGCACCATCCCGACATGCAGGGAGATCTTGCCATGCGACCAGGAGGCGATCACGCCGGAGCGCGAAAGATCCTCGGTGCCATAGGCCTCCTGTAGGTCCCGCGCCTCAGCTTCCAGCGCGTCCACGCGTTCGTAGAGTTCATTGTACGCCTCTTCCTCGAGCTCTTCGTTCTCCATCTCGTGTTCGAGTTTCTCGAGTTCGGCGGCAATCTCATCGACACGCTTCTGGCCCTTCTCATCGGGCTCGACTGGACCCGGATAGACACGGCCATAGTCCGCCATGGCGGCATAGTCGTACTGGATGACCGCATCGGCCCAGGCAAAGCCGATCTCTGCCCGCGCCTCTTCGGCGGCGGCGGCGAGTTTTTCGAGCAGGATCGTTTCGACCAGCGCGGAATCCTCCAGCACGGAATGCTCGTCCAGGAGATCGGCCGCGATGGCGCCGCCACGCGCCTCGTAGTCCTTCCGCACGAAGGCGCCGATATCGTCGCTGACCTGCACACCGCGGGACTTCAGCGCGTTGCGGACGGTATGGGCCTGGACATAGTTGTCCTCCCTGGTGAGCGCCTCGAAGACCTCGCGTTGCACCTCCTGGCTCGGGTGATCGGCGAAGGCTTTCATCGTGTCGAGGGTGATCGATTTGGCGCGGGCCGCGGCACGGATGTCGGGATGGATGAGCCCGTAGCGCAGCCTGCCTTTGACGGCGGCGACGGTTGTGCCGAAGGTCTTGGCAATCGTCTCGGGAGTCTGGCCGTCGACCTCCATCATCCGCGCGAAGGCCTCGAACTCGTCGATGGCGTTCATCGGCGCCTGGGTGATGTTCTCGGCGAGCGACAGCGCGGTGGTCACATCGCAATCGTCAGGGACCAAACGGCAGTCGATCTTGGTGCGGTTCGTGAACCCTTTGGCGGTTTTGTCGGCGACCAGCTCCAGAAGCGCCGCATGGCGCCGGCCACCGGCGAGCACCCCGAACTTGCCACCGATCTTCTGAACGAGCAGCGGCTGAAGAAGGCCCAGAACGGCGATGCTGGCCTTGAGATGCGCGATATTCTCCGAGGCATAGGTCTCGGGGGAATTGGTCCGTACGTTCGCGGGATGCGGGCAGAGGTCGCCGATGGCGACGGTGGTAGTTTTGAATGTGTGAGTCATGACATGTCCTTCTCGACGTGTTTGAGAGGGCCGCGCGGGTCTTCGCGCAACCAATCCCCGGATCCGGGAACCAACAGGACAAGAGGCCCACTTTCCCTTTCGGAGGGTCAGCGGGCCTGTCGGTGATGGAAGGTTGGGGTGCGGCCCGCCCTACCAGTCGCGCGCCATCATGACGGTCAGCACGCGCATGGTCGTCTCGGGATTGTCGGGTGCCTCGGCGCCATAGCGGAAGTCAGAGCTGGCCTCGTAGAGATCCAGCTTCCAGAATACGGTTTCGCCCCGGATCGTCACGGCCCCGAAGTCGTGCCAGCCTTCCGGATCATTGTCCGGCTCGAATGTATCGAACGCACCGGTGGCCTGGACGGCCTCTGTGACGAAGCCATCGCCTGCCTCGATCAGGGACTGGGTCACGACGAGGCGGCCCTGGATCTGCTGATCCGGGGTGATGCCAAGGCAGGCAAACCTGCGGAAAGCGTCGTTCTGGGATGCGATGACAGCCGCGTTCGGACGCGAATAGTCTGCGGGTTCAGGATGGCTCATGGGTCTGTCCTTTCGGGATGGGTTGAAACCACCAAACCCAAAGCCAGTTTTTCCTTTCACCACGCCCTACCAGCCCGGACAGCCCCGGCCTCAAGCGGCCTGTTCCCCCTGCCCCGCCTCCGACGCGGCGACGAGATAGTCACAGGCACGCTGCGCGTCCGCCGCATGTTTGAAGATCGCCCGCTTGTCAGACCGGAGCACGCGGACCCAGTTGTCGAGATAGGCCGCGTTCAGCTCCAGCGTATGCGCGGAGAACCCCAGCTTCTGACCCAAGAACACCGTGCAGAGCTCGGCCACAATCTCTTCCCGTGCGTAGGCGGTGTTGCCGAACCGCGCATCGCCATAGCTGCGGTTTAACCGATGCCGGGGTTTCGTCCAGTGGCCCAGCTCATGACCCCAGACGGCGTAGAAATTCCGCGGGTTCTCGAAGAGCTCGATCGGGGGCATGTAAATCTTGTCGAGATTCGGGACGTAACATGCTTCCCGACCAGAGAAGCTGACATTGGCACCGATTGCCTCGAAGAAGCTCTGCATATGCGGGATCGGTGCGCGTTCGGGATGAACTTCCGGTTCGGCCGCAGCGGGATGGAAGCGAGGGTCCAACCCCTCGATCTGATCGGCGTTGAAGACGCGGTAGGATTTCATGAAGGGGATGGTTTTGGGATCTTCGGTTTCCGCCTGGTCGCCGTGGGCGCTTTCGGCCTGCTCGCGCTCGGCCGTCCCGTAGTAGACGACCACCGACGATTTCGAGCCCTTGATGACTTTCGCATCGAGCTCGTTCGCCTGCCTCAACGTCATCCAGTAAGGCGAGGCGTATCCGGCCATCATGGTGCGCATAGTCAACAGGAAGTTATTGACGCCCTGGTAGGGTTCGCCGTTCAGGCGGAGCGGCACGGAACTGCCGCCGACCGTCCATGGCTTGCGCCAGGGCAGCACGCCCCGGTCAATGATGTCGATGAGTTCGTTGGTGATCGACGCTGCAGCGTCGAACTTGCGTTTGCTAGACTTGGACATGAAATAGCTCCGATGTTTGGGGAGCGCGCGGCAGCCGCGCGCGGATCGGACAAGGGTGGTGAGCGACGCCGCGCGGGGGTACGGGTGCTGTCCGCATTCCCGCCAGACCCATCACTCCACCTCCGGATCCGACTTTCTCAAGGCCTGCTTTGACTTTCCGGAACCCGGTCATCCCGTGGTTGGATCGACCGTCAGAACGCGGACCGCCCGCCAGGAACCCGTCCTGATGCACCAACAGGAAGCCTTTCAGTGCGACGTAAGCGCTTCCCGCACACTTCGGCGGTGTCTCAGGGCAAAACCTGCTGATGGCGGGCAGATCGGGTTGCGGTGTCGGGCCGAAACCTTAGAAGGGCAGACGCGCGGGGCGCGTGCTATCTCGCGTGCGGCCCGGAACCGCTTCCCACCCTTAAACTCCCGGAGTATTTCAATGATCCGCCATGTAGTATTCTTCACTGTCCCAATCGACGGCAACCTCGACGCGGTTCGGAAGGGATTGCAGATCCTGACGCGGATTCCCCATGCGAAGCACCTCGAGATCGCTCTGAACCGAAAGACGGATCCGGCCAGCAAGGAAGTCGATGTTGTCGTCTACGGAGAGTTCGTGGATGACGCGGCGCTGGCCGCCTACAAGGCGCACGAGATCTACGCCGAATCCATCCGGCGCGTGAAACCCCTCCGCGAGATGCGCTTCGCGGTGGACTACGACACCTCTCAGGCCTTCGTAACGGCCGATGAAGAGGCCTGACCCCTCGAGGGTACCAGTAGAGGCCAAATCGGACGCTCACCGCCTCCTGCTGCGCGACGATTGGGCAGGCACCGAGATGCGGTTCACCGCACCTCGCGAGTTTATCTACGCCGACCATGTTGACGAGATGCCACGGGCCTTGGACCGCATGGAACGCGTGCGGACCGCGGGCCAATGGTGCGCGGGCCACGTGAGCTACGAGACAGGCTGTGGCCTTGATCCGCGCAATACAGTCCCTGCGCGCTGGAGGGACGTCCGCGTGACATCGACTGCGGGGCCATCGAATTCATAGATCCTTCTGGCCTGGTGCGCGGCAATGTCTTCATCCGTCCGCAACCTCGCCTTCCAAAAGGGCGATGAGGCCATTTTCAAAGTGTGAGGCGGCATCCTGTTCGATTCCGAGGTTCGCTCGGAATACGACGAATGCCTGCTGAAAGCCCGCTTCGCCTCTGGACCGGATCCAAAGTCTTGCCTGCGCGCCGACGTCTGAGCCCATAATCGTATGA
>Ga0310345_10000932_pt1 | contig 35845 bp, 44 predicted proteins | sample HC15DNA20500_MG_FD_204667 | JGI IMG/M metagenome (GOLD analysis project Ga0310345, IMG submission 204667) | Marine microbial communities from station ALOHA, North Pacific Subtropical Gyre - HC15-DNA-20-500_MG | ecosystem: Environmental > Aquatic > Marine > Oceanic | place: Pacific Ocean: North... | reverse complement strand
TCTGGCGTGTATCTCTTCCGTACCATTCATCAGCTCCTTTCAAGCCGTAAATAGCCGAAATCCTAACTCTCAAAACGGACCACTTCCCGGGGGGCAGGTCAGTCTGCACCACGGGGCGGACATCGCGTTCCGGGTGCTGGGGCGTCGGAACGATGCCCGCGCCAACGGTATTCGTCACCCAAGCGGCAACGCCGTTCGTGATCCACGGGTTGTTCTCTGCCGCGTAGCGCGCCTTCCGCGCAATGACGGCACTGCCCGTCAGAGTTTCCGGCCCGTAGCTCCCGAACGACGTACTGCCCCGCTGCCCGCTGGTCGCATCAAAGCGGCGCTGGAGAACATCACGCCGGGCGGCGCGTTCCCGCTTATCGGGGCGGCTGAATAGCCGATCAATGAACGACGGGCGCGCCACGGTTATCCCTCAGAGACCGTGCCAGCGAGGGCTAGGCGGATGCGGCTCAGATACGCGGTGGCATTGACGAACAGCCCATCGCGAAGGGCGGGCGCAGCGTCGTCAATGACATCATGGCCAGCGAATCCCGGCCAGACGTGAATGAAAATCGGACGATCCTCCGCCCAATACAGCGGAGGAAGATTCTTGATCGACTGGACCGCCGCTGCCCGGAGACGGCTATTCTCCTCATTGTTCAGGACGATTGCCGCCGTGTTGTCGTCATTGGCATCGCCCGGACGGGTACGGAGTGCGCCCTGAAAGCCTGCGACCTGATTCAGGACGGATGCCACCATCTTGGGGCGATCAGTCGTCCGCGCCAGTTCGACCGCGAGGGCAAGCTGGGCAACATCGGCCAACACAAAATCACGGCGCTTGCCCTGACTGCTGTTAGGGGTGAACGTCGCCAGACCGTATGCCGTGTAATAGCGGGTCAGGGTTGCCGGGCTAGCGCCAATGGCAGCTTGAACCTGACTGCCGCTGAACGTCATTTCGTCCAACCGTTCCAAAAGCGTATTCTCGACCATGCGGGCCTCCGATTGCTGATTCGAGGCACACCATAAGCCGAAACTTCACATCTGAAAAGGTAAAACTCCATCATTGAAAAAGTTCTTGCATCTGTATGGCGAATCGGGGTATCAGAGCAACACCGGATAGGAGGTAGTCGTGGGGACCGTCCTTTTGTCCGGTAGCTTCGGGCGTCTCCTAACGACGAAGTGATTTCCGGGAAGGCCGGGCAGGGAGTTGGTTACGCCCTGTCCGGCTTTCTTGTTCTGCGGTCCCCAAAGGTCGAGGAATCAGAGATGGAAAATCAATACGTTGGCCCTGCAATGCAGCAAGTCCCGCTCGGCTGGTTTAGCGATGCCGCGTCTATTGCAGCGAAGGCCAAGCCCGGCGGAATCGACATCACGATTGAGCTAACCGAGAATGGCTTTGAGATTGAAGGCCAGCAGGGCGGAAAGATCGCCCGGCGGGTTGTGTCGATCATGGATTTGGCGATGGAGGAAGTGGACAACCCGTTTCCAGACTACATTGGCCAAGTCGTCACCGAGTTGCGCGGCTAGGGTTTCCGGACAGCCATTTGGACCGGATGACAGGGGACACGGCGGGCGCAAGAGCGGCGGGCGTCGATAGCTCCTCCTCCCGCCGGTCCAGATTGGCCGTGACAAGGTAGCGGGCGGCGGTCGCATAAACCACGCAATCAAGAGCCTCCGCCCTCATTCCGGGCTTGCGCTCAAACCGGCGGACGGGCTGCCCCCGCACATAGCGGACGACGCGCCGCTCCGATGCCAGTTGCTCATACCACGCCGTTTCTAGGCTATCACTGAATCGTATGGTCCGACCTCGCGATAGGCGCGTGAGAATCTGCGATTTCAGGCCGTCCACGCCGATCAGAAACAGCTTCACGCCCTTGCTCTGCGATGCTGAGACGGGCGGGCGCGTTCCCGCCACACCCTTCCCGGCCATGACCTTGCGGCCAAACCGGGGGCGACAAAAGGCATAGACGTGCGCCGTCCAATCGCCATCGCCGGAGTCGATGATGGCCGAGTCCAGGCGGAGAGTTCCGCCGCGCGGATGCGGCCATGTCGTCCGCAACAGGTCGTCCAGTTCTGCCCATGTCGACTCATCGCCGGGGCTGCCCCAGATGACGACGTGCCCAAGGACCAGCGAAGCGTCACGGCTCCAGCCGATGAATGTGGTTTCCAGCCGGTCGTCCTGAACGTCTACGCCAGCCGTGACGACAAGGACCTCCGGCGGGATGCTATCGAGGCCCCACGGCTCCGCGCGGGACTGTAACTCGCTTTCCTCCAGTTCGTCAGCCGCTTCCCGCCAGCCCTCCGCCAGAATCGTGTTCACGAACGTCTGGAGCGTGTCGGGATTCCCCTTCGCGGCAAGGAACTCAGTCGCCAGCTTACCCCACGCGGCGTTCGCATGGGGGCTGACAAGCGCATTGATCCTGAAACCGGCATGGCCTTCCACCTCTGGGCGGGTGGCGCGCCAGCGGCCCGCGTCGATCATGCCGGGCTTGTGCCGTTCGGAAATGATTTCCTCGCAATGGGGGCAGCGAAAGGCTGCCGCATCCGGTCGCTCCGGCTCCCATTCGATATGCGCCCATGCAATTTCCGTGAACGTGCCGCACTCCGGGCAAGGGACCTCAAACACGCGCTGGTCTGATTGCCCGTAGGCCCGGAGAACATTGCTGGTCGCCTCCAGCGTCGGAGTGCTGCCCATGATGATCTTGCGATTGGCGAAGCTCAGAGTCCGGCGCTCCGCCAGCAAAACCGGGCTGCCTTCCGCTCCCGCTTCCATGCCGTCCGCTTCATCAATCAGCAGGACTCGGGCGTTGTGCCGCCGGAGGTTGCGGGGAGCCTTGGCCGCAATGACCTTGAGCGACCCGCCGGGGAAGCGCCGGGACAGCAGCGTGTTGCGTCCGCCCTCCGCGCTATCATCGCTCAGCAGGCCCGCCAGAGCGGGAGTGGCCGCAAAGATCGGCTCCAGATCGGAGACAACATAGTCCCGGCAATCGGCCTCAGTTGGCAACAGCAACAGGATCGGGGACGGCTCATTCGCGGCGAAGCTGCCCACGGTCGCTGTCAGCAGCGTGGAGAGGCCCACGCGAACTGATTTCACAAGCGTAACGCGCTCAATGGTCGGATCGGACATCGCGTCTGCAATGTCGCGCTGGAACGCCCATAGCCGGACATCGCCGGGGAGCGCCGAAACGTCATCTGGCAGCCGGAGGTTCGATTCAATCCATCGGGACAGCGGCAAGCGTGGCGGCGGCCTGAGTGCGGACAGGGCTGCCAGCCGAACCGGCATTATCGCGCGTTCATAGCCCATTGTTCGCAAGCTCCTCCAGCGCGTCCCGGATTTCCCGGTCTATGATGTCGAGGTCATGGGCGGACAGGTGCCCTAACTGCTGCTGAATCCGGCTGGGTGTTGCCAGCATTCGCGAACGGACCAGCCGGAGGATCGAGGCCCATTCATCGGCAACCTGTTTCGCGGGCAGCAATTCACGCCGGGCCGCCGCGTTCTGCATCTCCAGCTTGTCGGCTTGCTCCCGCGCAATGCGTTCGCGCTGGGCAGTCAGGCCCGCCGATGATCCACCACGGGCGGAGGCCGTGTCCCGGAGGTGCGCTGTCACTGCGCGCACCGACTCCCGGAGCATGAACTTGCCGGGTGCGCTCCGGGTGATGATGCCTTTGCGTGCGTAGTCGGAAATCGCGCGATCCGTGACGCCCAGCCAATCGGCAAGCTCGCTAGTCGGGACCTCTGAATCATTTTTGCCAGCGACAGAACCCTGAGTCATTTTCTTGTACCGATTGAAATGTTGCGGCTCAGCGTCCCCCCGACGTGCCCCCTCCGGGAAGGACCCGCTGATTCAGACGGCTGGTCCAGTCGGTCCCGTCTGGCGGTCCAATGTAAAGCCGTCGTAAGCCATTGAAAAACAACGATGGTCCAGTCAGTCCAGTCGGTCCATGTCGAAATTCCCCTATAGCGTTTTTTCTCTGCCCCGTTCTCCAGCCGCTCAGGCTCAGATTCAGAAAGCCGGTTTTCCCGTACGGAGATTCCTATTGGACCGACTGGACCGATTGGACCGGGTAAAGAAAAGTAAGGAAATACAGGGGCTTGGGCGGTCCAATAGACACCCCCAGTGGTCCAGTCGGTCCAATAGGCGGTCATCATGCCCCGGCCTCCCAGTCGAGAGTCGAGCCAAGCCATGCCGCGAACTCCTCCCGTGCAGTGGACAGGGAAGGCAGGACATATTGCCGCACGCGCCCGGCACTGGTCTGGGGACGCCGATCTAGCAGGCTGGGCAGCATCTCCCGGAGGATTCGCCCAAACTCCCGGCTGCCCAGAGTATCGCCGTCATACCGACGCCCGCGCATGTAGGTGACATAGGCCGCCCTCAGTTCCTCCCGCCCGAACGTCTGGGCATCCGTCTCCCACTCGCCATCATGCTCTGTCGCGTAGGTCCCGATCTCCCCGGAGTGCAGCACCTCAAACCACCACCTATGGATGCCCCTCAGGCTGGCGAGTTTCTGATTCCGCAGTCCCTCTGTTTCGGGAGCCTTCCGCACGTTGAAGCGCGACAGGTCATAGGACCGGAGGAAGTGCAACAGGGCCGCCGGGCCGCTCCCGTTCATCTCCGCCCGGAGCGCCCGGAAATAGGCATCATCGCCCATGAAGGAATCGGCAACCTCAAACACGGCCCAGCGCCGTTCATCCCGGCTGGCGGGGACTACCCATTGCGCGTTGGCCGATATGAACATCCGCAGCACGCTCCGCAGATTGATGGAGTCGATGCCCTTGCGTTCGATCTCCACGAACTCCGACGTGACGAGGTATTTCAGGACCTCCTCCGCCTTGCGGTCCCCGGCCCACGCGCCTTCCTGCACATGGAAAAACAGGGCGTTCTCCATCCGCGCATTGAAGCGGCCCGTGATATGCTCTGACTGGGCAACGGTCGGGGCGTGCCTCCGTCCGATCATCCGGGAGACGTACTCCCCGACGCTATCCTTGCCCGCGCCCTTCGCACCGCGCAGCACGAGCGCCACGCCCGGCTTTTCGTGCGGTCGCTGGACCATGTGCGCCAGCCATCCCAGAACGTAGTCGGCATGGTCCCGGTTGCCCCCGCAGACGACGGCCCGGACGTGTTCAAGGAATCGCTCGCATGATGCTCTGGAGTCCGGCTCCACCGCCCAGCCGCGCCAGAGGTTCAGCACGCCCGGCGGCGCTCCGCCCGGTGCGAACTCCACGCCCTCAAGGAACTGGCGACGGTCGGGGTCGCGCATCCACTTGGCCGATACCGGCTCCGTTCGCTTGTCCGTCACCTGCACCCGGTCATTGGCATAGCGCGCGTGGAGGTCCCGCTCCGCTCCGAAGTCCACACCCCCGTCCGCCCGGTCTGTCGCAATGAGAGTCTTGCCCCGGATCGAAACTACCGCGTGGCGGTCGTTCAGCCGGGCGATTTCCGGGTCCGGGAAGCGACCGGACCAGCCGCCCGCGCGTGCCATTTTCTTGAGCGCCCCGAACGCCCGGCCCGGATTCCCATCGCCCCGGAACGAGCGCCATGCCTTCTCCAGCCCGCCATAGTTCGCGCTGGTCCGGCTCCAGTCATCCCAGACCGTAAAGCCGTCGTCCCCCAGCATGTCGCGGAGGTGCATCCCGGCCTGATACCACGGGTCCCGATCATCGGCGGCGATGAACGACAACAGCAGCCCGATTTCCTCCACGGTGGCGGGAGCCTTGGCCGGGACTCCGCTGAACGGGTCATCATCATCCCCGGCGGCCTCCGGCTGGGGCGACTCTATGCCGTCGCTCAGATCATCGCGGAGGTCGATGTAGTCGCCGGGCGCGGTGTAGACCTCCGGCACCGGGCGGCCCTCAATACGGCCATAGTAGAACGGGCGCGACAGGTCGAAGCTGCTGCTGTCGAATATGTCGCCAAATACCCGGCACAAGCGCGCGCCCATGCGCTTCTGGTCATCCGGCCCAAGCGGACGGGAAAAGGGCAGGACTAGCCGCCATTTCGGCTTCTGGTCGGTATGGCGCGGGGTGGAGTATAGGAGGCCGTGCAGGCCGGAGTCGATCAAGCGCGCCAGTGCCCAGTCCAGCGGAATGTCCCCCGCATCATAGTCCCCGACAATGCCCTCCACGGTCTCCAGATTGGCCGCTGAACGCGATCCCATGAACGCGCCTAGCACGAACAGGGGAAGCCGGTTTTTGCTCTCAGCGACCGCCTGAGCGATCAGCGGGGCAAGACCCTCCAAGGGGGCATGGTACGCCGTCGCTACCGTGCCGGGAATCCACTTCCCGTTTGCCCCGTGAACGGAGTCGAAAAGGCTGAGCGCCAAGGTCCGGGAGCTTGCCCCAGACCCGCCGGGCCGATAATCTGGAACCTGTCTTTCCGGGGATTCGGCATAGCTCTGGTTGGACGGTAGATGTACGGAATCGCCGCTCCGGGGACTCTCTGGGGCGGCGTTTTCCTTTTCGGCTGCTAGCACGCAACTCGCACGCAACATCTGCAAAAATCCTACTTTTGCGTGCCAGTTTTGCCCGCTTTTGCGGGGCTAAGCTGTTGTTTTTCTTGAACTCCCGTTCCCTTGCCAAGGTTGGGGTCGGGCGTTCGAATCGCCTCGCCCGCTCCATTTTTTTCAAAGAATCACAGCTACTTGCGTGCCAATCGGGGCGCGCTTGCTTGCTTACACTGCACTTTTCTGCGGATGTTGTAAGCGGAATGTAAGCGCGACATATCGTTGGTTTCACGCGATGAATCGACCTTTTCGTCTGGCAGAGTTCCTATCGGCTGGATTGTCATTTCCGACATGACGCAAACCAAGGGAGTTGGTGCGCCCTTCTGGATTCGGCGTCGGTATTGGGACGATGCGCTGTAGCGGCCTAGAACCGCAGATGAGCCGTTTTCGCAGTTTGCGGTTGGGTCAAGGAGCCTTCGTTATCGCTTTGCGGTACCAGGCCCAACCGGCCCACATGACCCCGTAAAGGCAAATCGCAGCATAGATTGCGGGCATCGGATTTTCGAACGTGCTGACGGATCCCGCATAGGCCGCGATCGTAACGTAAGGCAGCGTACTGGCAGAAAACAGCAGAGCGAAATATGTCACGCGCATTCGTGTCGCCCCGGCCATGCATGCCGTAACCTCGGGCAGGATCGGCGCGGCGCGCGACAACAGGATCATTGCTGGGCCATCGCGCAGGAAAGCTGTCCTCAGTTCAGCGCGTCTTTCCGGCTGCTTCACGAGACGGGCGAGGACATTGTCGCCATAAAGCCGCGAGATCGAATAGCCCGTGGAAGCGGCGAGCGCCGTGCCGGTGAATGCGGCGAGCAGACCGCCCTGAAAGCCGAGGAAATACCCGGCTAGGATTGTGACGGTCAGCGTTGGCACGGCTACGAAAAGGTCGATGGTGAGCAGGGCTATCACTGTGGCGGCTATCCACCAGGGGGAGGCTTCGCTTGCCTGCGTCAGCCAGAGACGAATGTTCTCCTCGGTCAGAATCCCAAGCAGTCGACCGGCTACAAAAGTCGAGGCGAAGATGGATGCAAGAACGAGCATGACCTTGATGAGCGGGCGCATGACTTCACCCTGCTCTCATGATCCGCCGGGCAAGCGGCGGGGCAATACGGTTTATCAGGCGCAGCAGACGCACCTTGCCGATGTAAAGGTCGGGTGTTTCGCCCTCGATACCGGCGATGATGCGTCGGGCGACATCGCCCGCGTCCAGTTTTCCCTGCCCGCGCCCCTTGGTCATGGGCGTATCGACCAGTGGTAGGAACGCCTGTTGGACGCGCACGGTGCTGCCGCGAAGTTGATTACGCAGTGCCTGCGTGAAGATGTTGAGGCCGCCCTTGGTCGCGCAATAGACGGCCGATTGCGTTTTCGGCACCAGGCCGAGGCCGGAATTCAGGTTCATGACGAAGGCCTGGTCTGCGGCCAGCAAGGCAGGCAGCAGCAGGGCCGTGAGTTCACACGGTGCGGCCAGGTTGATCGCGATCTCCCGCCAGATCGTATCGACGGAAAAGTCCGCGTCGCTCAGCAGCGGCGTGTATTGCACGGCGGCACAGTTTATGAGGCCGTGAACCGGCGACCCGGCGGCAAGTGCATGACCTGCCGCAATCGTTTCCGCGCAGTTGGCAAGATCGACGTTCATGAATTCGATGTGCGGCGCCTCCGCCAGCAAGGCCGCGCTCCGGTCCGACTGGCGTGCCAGCACGATGACGTGGTTCTGGCGCGCGAGCCGGATGGCGAGGTGTCGCCCGATACCGGATATACCGCCTGTCAGAACAAGTCGGCGATTGAGAAGCTGCATACGAAAGTTCCCTTGCTCCGATGCGTGTCGTGCTATCGGGAATGCCTAGGGATCGTCGCCAGCAACGTAATTCACCGGGGTTCATTACTTGAAATTACAGCTATTTATCGAAGGTCAGGGGCGGTCCATCACCCTCGCCGAGGGCGAGCATGTCTTCCGCCAGGGTGATCGCGAGCCGCGCCTGTTCCTGGTGAAGGACGGGCACCTGAAGGCATATTATCTGCGCGGTGAAGACGGGCGAGAGCATATCAAATCGCTTGTCGGCCCCGGATCGATCATCAGCAGCACGGCGGCAATGGAGGAGGGAGGAACGTGTACTTTCAGTCTGGCGGCGCTCGGTCCGGCCTCGCTGGTTGCAGTGCCATTTGCGGCCATTGCCGAGTCGGCAAAGAGTGACCTGGATCTGGCGAACGAGGTGATCGGGTTCCTCATGCTCTTCGCCCGGCGCAAGGAGCAGCGTGAATATGAACTTCTCTGCCTGTCTGCCGAAGACCGATACTTGCGGTTCCTCGAAGAGCAGCCCGCCGCCGATGCAGAAGTCAGCCAGGCCGATATCGCCGCCTACATCGGTATCACGCCGCAAGCATTGAGCCGCATAAAGCGCCGTTTGGCGAAGCGCCGGTCCCCTTTACAGGGGCGGCAGGCCGCAAGTGAAGGTCTGCCGTTGTTTGACTGAAGCCACTCTATCGGTCTTCCGACAGAAACTGGCGGACGGCGGCAATTGAGGCTTCAGGCTGTTCGGCGAACATCATGTGTCCGCTGTTTGCAATGACAACTAGTCGGGAGTTTCCGATCAGGCGTTGATGGCGCTGCTGCTGCGAAATGCCGATCAAGTCATTGCACTCGCTTGCCAGTAGCAGGACCGGTACCGTGTTGCCGGCAAGGTCTGTGGCGACATCGAACCCCGGATTGCCCTGCTCGTCCTGCGTTGATCCCAGGACAGCACCCATTGCAATTGCACCAGCGCGCCAGCGTGACAATGCCACATCCGGGATCACATCGTTGCAATAGTATTCGGGGTTGGCGTGGGATGCCGCCGCGCCAAGGAAGTAGTCCTGTGCGGCGTATGCGTCGGGGCCATCGATATGCAGCGACTCGAACCAGCGGCGTGATGCAAAGGCGAGATAACCTACTTCCATCCGCGGCCCTAGACGGAGACCGGATTGCTCGAATAACTCTGGGCTAAGAAAGCCGGGTTCTGCAAGTATGGCTTGGGATACTTTGCCGGGTTCGCGTGCAATGTACGCAGCCACAAGCATTGCGCCCCATGAATGACCGATCAGGATGACCTGTCTATCATCGCCAAACTTGTCGACCATCGCATCGAGGTCATCAAGCGAAGATTCGAGGCTCAGTTCTTCAGCCGCAACCCTTGGCGACAATCCGCTTCCGCGCTGATCGTAGAAGATCACCCTGTACTGATTTGACAGGGTCTGCAGCGGCAACAGGCTGCGGTAGTCCCAGCCAGGCCCACCATGCAGAACAATGACTGGCTTGGCTGCTGCGCTTCCGAAAACTTGACCGTGAAAGCGGTATCCTCGGTTTTCGATTACCGGCAGCGAAGGATCGTCAGCCGTGGTCCGGGGGACCGGATAGGTGCCGATTGTCAGCACCCAGGCAACGGCAAAAAGTGCTGCCGGAAATCCTACTAGCGCGGCCAGGACAATCCTGAGCCACCCTGACTTTTGCATTACCCGCTTCAAGTTCCGCTTCCCTTCCCGTCGTCGCCGTCCGCTTGTGAGCCGGTCGGCCTGCCGGCCAGGAACATCATGCTTCCCTCCAGTTCGTGATCGACCGGCTGACGGAATCCTGCTCCGGCCACCTCCAGCCGATCGAGCAGTCTGTCCGCGCTCCGCGGCTCGGCCACTTCTCCGGCGCGATGGAGTAGGCCGAGATACTTGCTGCTGATCCACCGCTCAGTGACAAGACTGCTCATGAAGACCTTGCCGGAGGGCAAGACTACTCTGGTCAGTTCGCGGGTAACGGTTTCCACATCGTCGAAGATGTGGAGCATGCCCGGACACAGGACGCTGCCGAAACACGCATCGCGAAAGGGCAGGTCTTTCAGGTCGGCCTGAAGGAACACCAGATGATCGGGCACCTTGCCTGCAAATGAGATGATCCGCTCGCGCGCCGCGCCGAGCATGCCTACCGACAAGTCGCACAGGATCGTCTGGCGCTGCGCCTTCAGGTAAACTTGTGCGGTCGAGACCAGCGATCCGCACCCCGCATCGAGAAACGGCCCGTCGCCGGACTTCACCGCCAGGTGAGCAAATGTCTCGTATGACTGAGGGGAGGTTCCCCAGGCAATGCGGTTGTAGAGCGCGTTTCCGATGAGGCGATCATAGAGCTTGGCGTGGCTGTCATAGACATTTGGCGCGTCGGTGGTCTCGACTACTGACCAGATATCTGGCGAAACGAGACGCGGTTCAGCGCTGGGTTTCAAAAGCGGGTCAAAGATAGCTGCCATTATGATCTCGTCTGTCGTGCAAACTGGGATATTGCTTCACGTCACGGCACTGCTAGGCCGCGCCCTCAAAACCTGTAACCAAGGGCAAGGCCGAACCGCCATTGCTCATCGTTGCCGGGACCGCGCGCGACGGGACTGTCGCGCAGACTGCCGATCAGCCGGTCATATTGCGCGCGGGCCTCGACACTCAAGGCCGGCTTCAGACGATGCGATGCGGATAGTGCCGCAGTCATGCCATGCCAGCCCGATTGCGCCTGGAAACTGGGCAGTCCCGAAACCGCACTTTCCGAGTAACTCACGCCGTAATAGGCGTTGGCGTAATCCGCGTTCTGGTATCTGATGCCGACCCGCGCCCCTGCGTAAAGAGTCCGACCGATGGACCGCTCATATGTAACCGAGACAGTGGCAATAGTGCCATCATGCCCGGATGAGACATCAGCGCGAAAATCCGTCTCCAACCCCAGCGCATCGGTCGCTGTCAGCACGCCAACCCGTTGGATATGGGCAAAAGCGCCTAGTTCCACGCTGTCGTCAAATTCGTCCAGCAGGCGCAGTTCGCGTCATCGGCATCCTTGCGGCCGAAGCGATAGGCGACAAGCGGTCCGGCGGCAAAGCGCCAGCCATCGGCATCGGGCGCAAGATCGGCGTAAAGCGCCAATCCGTCGAAGGAAATACCAAGCTCACCCAGGCGATAGGAACCGGTCACAAGCGGTAGCACGGTGTAGTCGGCGCTGCCGTCAAATTCGGGAAGCACGGCAACCCCCGCAGAGACGTGGCCATGCGTCTCATGGTCGGGTGGGGTTTCCTGGGCGAACGCGGGTGTAGCGCAGAGCAATAACGGCAGGCCTGACAGATGTCGCAGCATGACGAAGGTCTTCCTATTTGGGGAGGTGGGTTATGTGAGGATCACATCGGAAACGGGACGGCGCAGCGATCGTGGCAGCGTCGGGCCGAAGCCTACGCGAATAAACAGGTTGGGGCGCCGGTCTGGAACTCCCAGAAACCCGGCAAGCTGGGGCCGCAATTGCTGAACTTCGAGCGGCTGGTTGATAAAAGCGCAGGACAGTCCCTCTGCTGTCGCGCCGAGCAGGAAGCGCTGGCACGCCCTGCCTGCCCTGATCCAACCATCCGGTGTGTCGTCTGCGGCGACGAAGGCGGCGAGGAAGCCGGATGAACGAATCTGCCTGGAATACTTCTCGTTCTCGTCTTCGAGGTTGAAACCACTCGAAAAGAACATCCTGCCAATCAGCGGCGGCACCGTCGGATTACCCGAAGCTCCCGTGAACAGGCCGTCACGCGTGCGTGCTGCATGGGCTTCGTTGAAGCGGATCCAGGACTTGAGTTCGGCAATGAAATCGTCGTCAGCCATTTGGGCCGTGTTGCCGGCTACGACCAGTTCCAGCCCCTGTTCCTTCGCCTCGGCACTATCGAGGATGACGAGATCGACGCCGAGCGATCGAATGCTCGCCTCAAGCCGACGAATGATGTCCTGCGAGACGGCGCGGCCATCGTAAGGCGCGCGGATCGATTGCCGTCGGGGGATCGCTCTGAACAGCGCCGGATCGATCGGATCGGCGGGCAACTGCGCCAAGGCGATGTCGATCCTGTCTTTTTGCACATGGATATTGCTGCCCATGCCCGATGCCTCGGCGGCAACGACGACATTTTCGCAGGCGCATCCTAGGCTTGCCCAGAGGTGATGGCCATCCGGATCGACAACGGGCGTATCCCGGGAAAAATCCGGCAGGATCGACAGGCCGCCCGGCGTCGGTCGGAATTTCCAAGGTTGGGTATTGTGTCCGTTTGCCGCCAGCGACGCGTAGAATACGAGCTGCCGGATTTGGTCAGGACGCGATCCCTCGACCGGTTGTGCGTCGCGCGAAAGTTGTGCGGCGATTTCGCGATAGGATTCATCGGTCGATGCGCACCCGATGAGGGACGTGCTTGCGATACCAGCGGTCACTCCCTGCAAGACCTGACGACGGCTCGCCTCGAATGTGGTCAAATTGAGTGGGCGCAGTGACATCGTTGAATCCAGCAGCAGCAGACCGTCGACGCCCAAAAGTAACGAATGCGTTACTTTTGTCAAGCTGATGCGTTTGACTTCCGCCTATGCACAGCTGGCGGCCAGGCGATTGGCCTGCGCCTCTAGGCTCGCGGCCCTGCCTTACCGTAACTCTTCTGGACCAGTGACTTCAGCGCGGACACGAGTTCTTCCCATCCGTCTTCGGTCTGAAGCTCGATCTCGTTGTAAATTCGCGTCGTGCGCCGCCGCAAGAGCACATAGGTCATTCCCGCAGCCAGGATGGAAAGTTCGACACTCAGTTCCCGATCCACCGGTTCGATCCCGGCAAGGGCAAGAAGATCGGCCAGTGATTGCTCCCGCGCGATGTTCAGTTTGTCGCTTATGGGCGAGGACTGCACGAATTCCATCGCCAGGATCTCGACGGTTTGCGGACGCGCCTTGAGAGCCTCTATGAAGTGGCAGATGCACAATGATATTTGCTCATCGAGCGGCAACTGACGGAAGCTTGCGATGTCCATGCCGACGATCTCTTCCTTCGTCGGCCAGAAACCGGGGCCGGTGGCATAGGTTTCGATCAATGCGTCAAGGTTGCCGAAATACCGATAGATGAGTGCCTTGTTCGCTCCGGCCTCGCGTGCAATGGCTTCAACGTTGACACCTCCAAAGCCATCTCGGGCCAGCACCGTCCCGAGAGCCTCGACAATGCGTGCCTTGGTATTTTCCTTCTTGCCGGTCATGCCAACACACATAACCCGCTTTCGGAACGAGGCAATTGTGCCGAACCTGCCAGTTTGCGCATTACGCCACCGTCATGGTCTCGAACACGCCGTCCCGCCCGATAAGCCGGTGATGGAGAGCGGCCGCGAGGTGGACGAGGATCAGGGTGAAAAAGGAATAGGCGACGATACTGTGAGACGTCCTCAGAATTGCGTGGAGTGCAGGGTCTGCCCAAACGAAATCCGGCAGCACAATCCCGGGGACCAACACCACCGGCTTGCCGGCAGCGGAAACCATCGCCCAGCCCAGCACAGGCATGGCGAACATGCAGACATAAAGGAGGACATGGGCCGTTCTCGCGGCCCTTGCTTGCCAACCGGGCATATCCTGGGGGAGCGCTGGTGCGGGTGAGCTCAGCCGTATGGCCAGGCGAAGCAATACCAGTGCCAGCACCGCGATACCGATCGGCCGGTGCCAGGCGGCTAGCGCAAGATAGTCCGGCCCTGCCGATGCTGACATGCCGACGCCGATGAAGAAACCGCTGAGGATCAAACCCGCCATGGACCAGTGGATCAGCCGCAGGACGGGATGATATTGTGTTTGGGTTCGAGGCATATTCGTCACTCCATTCCGGCGGGGGCAGATGGCTGCAAGAGGGCAGGGCGAGTTCCCTCCGCCGCGCGGCGGCGGAAGGAGCTGGCATAAGCGGCGGCGCGCGCGGCCAGCAGGGGGTCGGCTGAAGGCTTGATTCCGGCGGGCAGTATTGTCGGGTCGAACACCAGGTCGCGACAGGTCCCATCCGCTTCGGAAAGGACTGCACTGACGGTAAGCGTACCAACCTCGATCGTTTCACGATCGGCGGGCCAGGCAATTGTCGCATTGTTGGTAATGTCATCGGGCCCGGCGATGGTCAAAATCATTCGCCAGCGTGCCGGGCCGCTGGCAAGCCGTTCGTGGGTCTTGTCGAACACGGCATTGTCGGCGAGGCGAGACAGGCTGGCCTTGTCCAGTCCTGCTAGCGCGTCCTCCGGCTGCATCGACCAGCGGACCAGACGTTCCTGTCCCTGCGCATTGGTGAAGCGAAAGGCGTTGATTGAATGATATGCGCCATTGGTGAAGGCATCCGGCAGCGGATTGGCTTGCATATATGCCTGGAAGGCGCGCGTTTCCGGATGATTGGCAAGGAATGCCTGCATAAGTTGCGGATCCGGCTTGCCGGTATCGGGCAGCGGGCGGCTGGCGCGTTGCAAGTCGACGAACGATGCGACATCGGCAACGGGGAAGACTTCTGCATGATCCAGCGCCATGCGCCATTGCTGGCCGTCATTGCCGTCCAGGATCAGGGCCATGGAATGGAAGACATTGCGTCCGTCAGGCGCCAACGGGTTCCCGCCTGCAATCGAAAACCTCCCCTCCAGAGGATAGGTTCCGGCGCGCAAGTGAGGTGCTTTCGAAAGCCTCGCCCCTTTGCCGTTTGCCTCGAACTGGCCTGTGAAACATAGGCCCTTTGCATGGGCACGGCGATAGCCGGGATGGGATCCGGCATTGTATTCCAGCGCATCGGAGACATGGGCGCCGCTCACTGGTTTCGGGCCGATCCAACCGCCCGTCCAGGCGAGTGCGAGGACAAGGGAGGCAGGGACGGCAGCAAGCGCGGCGTATGCCGGCGCATGGGACAGGATATGGCGGGAGACCTTTTTCATCGGGCGACCTTCGTTCAACTGTGACAGATGGACCGCCCCACGCTTGGATTATTCCGCCTTGCATGAAATTTACCGGGCAGCGGAATAATCGCGCATGTCAGTTGTCTGTCCTGTCGCAACCCTTCAGAACTTGCGAGGCCTGACAAATGGCGGACCAATGCGTGACATGATGCTTCTTATTGAGCCAATGATCCCTGGATTGCGGCGATATGCGCGTGCGCTGATGCGCGACACCAGTGATGCTGACGACCTCGTCCAGGATTGTCTGGAGCGTGCATTCAGCCGCTGGCACCAGCGACGCGAGGATGGGAGCTTGCGGGGCTGGATGTATACGATTCTGCACAATCTGGCGATGAACCAACTGAACCAGCGATCCCGCCATGGTGAACATATTCCGGTCGAGAACGTGCCCGAACGGGCGCTTGCCCAGCAAGCCATCCAGGAATCCACTGTGCACGGAAAAGATATTGTGCAGGCAGTTGACCGATTGCCCGATGATCAGAAGGCGGTTCTTCTGCTGATTTCGGTGGAGGATATGAGTTACGCCGAGGCTGCTGGTGTTCTCGACATTCCTATTGGAACAGTGATGTCACGCCTGTCGCGCGCGAGGGCGCGGCTGCGCGAAGATATGGATGGAAATGGCCCCGCCGTCGCCAACCACCTGCGGAGAGTGAAATGACCCAACGCCCCATTAATGAGGATGACCTCCAAGCTTATGTTGACGATGCGCTTGATCAACGTCGCCGGGTGGAAGTCCAGGATTTTCTCGATCGCAACCCCGACATAGCAGAGCGCGTCGCCGCAGATTGCGCGCATCGCGCAGCCCTGCGCGCGGCCCTGGCACCAGTGGTAGAAGAGCCTGTTCCAGCACAGCTTAACCTTGCCTCAATCATCGACAATGTCCGCCGCCCGCAACCTAGACCGTGGCGATCTGTGGTGGCTTCGTTTGCTCTGGTGCTGGCAGGTGGCGTAGGCGGCTTCGGCCTGAGCATGGCCAGCGCCCCTGCAACTGCGGGCATTGCCTCGCTGGCGCAGGAAGCGACTGACAGCTATTCAGTATTTGCACCCGATCTTGGTCGTCCTGTTGAAATTGCGGCATCTGATCAGGACAAGCTGGTCCGCTGGGCGTCGCGGCGGCTGGACCGGACGGTGAGCGTACCGGATCTGTCCGGGACCGGATTCGAATTCCTCGGCGGGCGGGTAGTGCCGACACCGCACGGCCCGGCAGCGCTTTACATGTATGATGATGATCTGGGCACACGGATCGTGATCCTTGCCCGAAACATGGACGCTGACAAAGAAGCCCCGATGGCACTGGGTCAAGATGGAGTGGTCACCACGGTGTCGTGGGCAGATGACGGGCTGGGATTTGCTATGGTCGGCCAGCTCGATTCCGGCGAACTTCACAACCTTGCCAATCACGCACGGGACCAGCTGGCTCATACCACCTGACGGGCGGATTACTCTGCCGTCCCGCACGCTACCCCTCAGGCGTTGCGGGAAAAAATTTCGCCCCGGTGGAATATATCTGCCGGGGCGATGTCTATTCAGGCATCGGGCCGCGCAGTGGCGGTTCGATCATTGAACGCCTACGATCTTGGGGAGATCACTCAGTCATGTTTACAATTTCGAACGGCGGACCGCGAGTCCGCCGACTGGCCGCTTGCGCCTTGTTCATATCGACCGCCATCGCTTCGCCAGCCATGGCGCAGCAGGTAGATGATGCCGTCGGCGACTTCCTCTCCACCTATACCGGTCCGCATAATGGTGACCTCGATGTCGTCAGCATCGAAGGCAGTTTCGATGGCGCGGTGTTCACGCTGGATGCCACCACCGCTGCACCGATCGGTACGACCGAAACAGGGCTGTATGTCTGGGGGGTAGATCGCGGCCAGGGCACCGCAGGCTTTGCCCAGATCGGTGCCACCAATGTGTTGTTCGACCTGGTGGTGATCGTCAATCCGGGCGCCGGTACAGTGGCCGTTCGCGATCTTGTCACTGGAACGGGCAGCACCCTTCCAGCCAGTGCGATCACAGTAGACGGCAATCGGATCAGTGTGGAAATCCCTGCTGAACTGTTGACTCCGCAAGGTCTGGAGCAGGCAGAATTTCTGATCAATTTGTGGCCGCGCAACGTTGCCGGTGGGGACGAGACCATTTCCGACTTTGCGCCCGACAATGCGATATCCCCGCTCACTCTGCTCTTTCCTGTTGCCTATTCTGCTTCAGTCCAGACCGAGGTCGTGCTCGACGATGCCAGTGATCGTTTCACACGCATCCAGCGTCGGCTTTCCGACCAGCGTATCGGAATCGGAAAAAGCGGTCGACTGGGCGGCTATATCGACGCCAGCACACGCTATGGCGACCGCGGACTGGGCAATTCGCTAAATGTTGGCAGCAACACGCAGAGCTTTTCAATCGGTCTCGACTACGCTGTCGGCTCGAACGTCGTTATCGGACTTGGTCTCGCCACAAACCAGTCTGACATCGACCTGGCCTATGGCGGCAACCTGGAAGCCGACATTGTTTCGTCAGAGGTCTATGCAAGCTTCAGTAGTGGCGCGCTCAATATCGACGGCTACGCTGCCTTCAGCGAAGTTGACTATGATTCACGCCGTCTGCTGGCAATTGGCGATGACCTGCTCGATGCGGCGTCCACCCCCACCGGCAGTGCCTACAGCTTCGGCGTTGCCGCATCTTACGAGTTGGGCAACGATGCCTTCTCCTTTGCCCCGGTGGTGGATTTCCTAGCCACAAGCGTGACGGTGGACGCCTATGCGGAGACCGACGACCGCAACTTCTCGTCCCGCCTTCAGGAACGCGCACTGAACAGTGCACGGCTGGGGCTTGGCGCGCGGATCGCCCATACCGGCAAGGCTGACTGGGGCAGTTTCTCGCTACAGGCCAAGGCCCGCTATGTAACAGAGCTTGGCGATGATCGCGATGTCATCACCTATGCTTACAATGCCAGGCCTGATCAGTACCTGGAAGGTTATGGTCCGCTAACCGGTGTCGACTATGGTACTGTAGAAGTGGGTGCCGGCTTCGCCACCCGCGGCGGGCTGGTTGCTTCGGTAAATTACGCGCCGCGTTTCGACGGCGACGGCATTATCGACCATGCGGCTATGTTCTCTATCGGCCTGAGGATCTGACCTTCCTATCATCGCCTGGGCTCCCTGGGGCTTTACAGTGCCGGGGGGCCAGACTACCAGACTGGCATGGACGTTATGTGCAAAGCCAAGAGGAAGATTGTTCCCGCCATTCTTTGAATGGTGGGTTTGCACAGTTTCATATCACTGCAACCCGCCCTGGCAGCGGTGCAGTTTCGTCTCCGGGGCCAACAGGAGACGAAGATGCCCGATCACGAACTTAACAGGTAATCGAGGCGGCCGACCGGGCTATCGCCGCAGAAGATTTTGACGGACTAATGGAGTTCTACGCCGACGAGGCGACGTTGGTGGTGCGGCCCGGGTTGCATGCCACCGGCAAGCACCAGATCCGCAAGGCGTGCGAGGCAATCGCCGCGCATTTCAACAACCAGCTCAAGGTCCGGCAGGGCCGGATGCATGTCATCGAAGGGGGCGACACCGCGCTCGTGATCATGGAGACCATACTCGAAACGCAAGTCTAGGAGGATCCGGTTGTCAGACGGGCCACCTATGTATTCAGAAAGTCGGAAGCGGGCCGATGGCTTTGTGTCGTCGACAACTCCTACGGTACGTCTTTGCTCGATGACTAGACCGGGAAACAGCTCTTACGGCCCGTGATGCCGGTCATGACCAGCATCCACCGATGCTACGCCACGCTCAGAAGCAGCCCAGCCAAATAAATGCCGACTCCGAACGACAAATGGGCGATGAGGCTGCGCCGCCTTACTGTCCATGGCGTTGGCGTTTTGGAGGCCGCCATGCCGAAACCGAACGCCGGTTGCATGACGAAAAATGGTGCAGCAACCGATAAAAGGCCTGCCGCAAGCGGCGCCCAGATCGTGGGCCGTTCAACCCATCCCGGCCCGGTCAGACCAAGCATGATCGCGACGAAGGCAATTCCGGTCAGATAGTGTAACGCCCACCCAACAGGCCGCTCGAACGGTTGTGCGGGTGACTGCATGATCATTTCATGGCGAAAGCGCCCGTCCCGCATGGCCATCAGCCATCTTCCGACAAAAGCATAGTCCAGTTGCGGCACGTTGAGCAGGTGCTTCTGTGTCCAGCCGGCAGCATCCATGATCAGTGTCGCAACAATCCCGATCGGGATTGCCAAGACGATCAAGTCCCAGAAATTCATGCATCCTCCTTTCGATAGTGGATCGATAATGCTACGTTGCCACTTAAAGCCAACTTTAGGTCAAGCATGAAACTTCTGGAAATATCCGAGGTCGCGAAACTGTCTGGCGTTTCGGCCTCCGCGTTACGCTACTACGAGTCCCGAAACCTGATCAGTTCGGTCGGTCGCCGTGGGTTGAGGCGTCTATTTGAGCCAGTTGTTCTCGATGTGCTCGACACTATCAGCCTCGCCAAGTGGGCGGGATTCAGCCTCGACGAGATCGCGGCATGGATTGGGAAAGATGGAACTGTTCGACTAAACCGGGAGCAAATCGGGTCGCGAGCCGACGAGATTGACGCCCTCGCATCGCGTTTGCAGGCTCTGGCCAAGATGCTGCGCCATACATCAAATTGTCCGGCGCCCGACCACTATGAGTGCCAGACCTTTCGTCGTATGTTGCGCGTTGCGCGCAAGAGCCGTTTCCGAGAAAGCAGCAAAGGACGATCGAAGCATGTCTTTGCGCAGGCGCCTGTTTTGTAGGAAAAGACTTGATCGGAAGGGGTGGCCATAGCCTGTCTTGGAAGCTCACCCCTTATGTTCGCAGGCAAGTAGTCTATTGAAACTATGGTAGAATGACGGGGCTTGCGTGTGACTAGTACAAGAAAAACAGGACTGACCAAGAAAGGCCAGGCGAAGCGAGACGCGATCCTGGCGGCGGCAAGGCAGTGCTTTGAGCGTATGGGATACTCAAAAACGTCGATGGACGACATCGCGCGGGCCGGTGGAATCAAGAAATCGTCACTGTTCTACTACTATGAAACGAAAGAAGTTTTGTTCTACGAGAGCTTTTCCCGAACCTGGGAGCAGCACATTGTTGAGTTGATTGAGTCCGCTCATCGAAACTCACCGGTAGCGACCCGTATTCAAGACTACATTCGCGCCTCGGTGCTTTATTATGGTTCGGTCGTTCAGCAATTTGGCACTTCGCCTTCTGTCCTTCTCCAGACTGAAGAAGAGTTCGAAACCATCTTCCAGCCCCAAGTTGAGGGCTTGATCCTAGATTTCTATGATAGTGTGCTCAAGGAAGGGCTGGAAACAGGTGTCTTCGTCGCAATCGACACTGAACGGGCAGTCGATCTGATCGGGCGCATAGAACGAACGTTTCGGTTCGACGCCTTCAAACGTGCGGTGACTGACGAGATGCACGAAGTCGATTTTGAACGCCTTGCAGATGATACGGTTTTTGTTGTCGAGAAACTCATTCAAAATAAAAGTTGACCGAATCGCATTGTTGGTCAAGAAATAGCCTTTGGTTGCGGTCTGATCTCTGACCGGCAATCGGTCGTGCCAATTTTTTGGGGAGGCCTTTCATGACAGGTCGCAGCGCGCTGGTCACCGGCGCGACAGGTTTTCTCGGCCAGAATCTGGTCGATCAGTTGCATGCCCGTGGGTGGAAGATAACCGTGTTGGTGCACAGTACCGGCACACGCATATTCGATGGCCTGGTCGGCCTGCAATTCGTCCAAGGTGACCTGCAGGACCGCGCGCGCCTGACCGAGGCGATACCGCAAGGGGTCGATTGCGTCTTTCACCTTGCGGGCGATACCAGTTTCTGGCGCCCCAACAACGCGCGCCAGCATGCCATTAATGTCGATGGGACGAGCAACCTGCTAAAGGCTGCCGCAGCGAAACAGGCCTCCAAGGTCGTCTATACCTCTACCGTCGGTGTTTATGGCGCGAGCTTCTCAGATGTGAGTGAGGGCTCTGCGCAGCGCGGGCGCGGCTCCTGGATCGGTTATATCAACTCCAAGGCGCAAGCAGAGGAAGTCGTGCGCGACGAGATCCGTAACGGCGGTATCGACGTCACCATCATGAATCCTTGCAACATTGTGGGGCCCCACGACAAGAAGAACTGGGCGCGGATGTTCACGATGATCGAAAACGGCTCGCTGCCGTGGGTGCCGCCCGGCTCGGGTGTGTTTTGTGACGCCCGGGCGGTCGCAAAGGCGCATGTGGATGCGTTCGAAAAGGGCCGGTCGGGCGAAAACTACATTCTTGGCGGGGCCTCTGCATCCATGCTGGAGTTTGTACGTGTCGCCAGCGAGATTCTGGGCCGCGAGCCCCCGGCAAAGGCAACGCCTGCGGTCGCGCTAAAACTGTTCGGCCGACTGGCGCTGTGGGGGTCTTACATCACTCGAAAAGAGCCCGAGATGACGCCGGAACTTGCGGCAATCGTCTGTGGGCACCAGTCGGTCAAAACGACCAAAGCAGAAACCGAGCTCGATTACGTTTCTCCAGATTTGAAGGAGATGGTGAGCGGTGCGATAGACTGGATGCGCGGCGCGGGTGTTCTGAAATCGTAACCGCACTAAATCGGAAAATGCTGTAGCGCCCAGTCTCAGACTGGCGACAGTTGCCGGACCAAGCTTAGGAAGTAGTTGTTGTCTCTGGATCTGCGTCAACTTCGTTATGCAGTGACGGCCGCAGAAGCAGCGAGTTTCCTAGGCGCTGCGAAGCGACTTAACGTCAAACAATCGACGCTGAGCAAGAAGGTTTCCGCCCTCGAAAACCGTCTCGGCATCGTTCTGTTTGAACGCTCGACACGAGGCGTCGTCCCCACCGATGCCGGTCGTGCCATCCTCGAAGTCGCGCGACGAATTGTAACCGATGTCGACAACCTCCAGACGACAGCCAAGGCGGTGCGCTATGGCGAAGTTGGCCGAATGATGATTGGATTTTCGAGCTCGCTGAGCGCCGGCAATTTACGCTTATTGCTCGGCGACGTGCTGGAGCGCTTTCCAGATGTTCAGCTTGACGCGCTGGAGACTGGACCCGATCGCATGCTGTCCGGACTTCAATCACGGATTATCGATGTTGCGATTCACTCGGGACAGATGGAAGCAGTTGGCCTGAGTAAGCGCTGGCTGTGGTCGGAGCGGTTGATGGCCGTTCTTCCCAAGGAACATCGACTCCTCAATCAGGACACGATCTTCTGGACCGATCTGCGCAAATGCATCTTCGTCCTGCCTACAACCTGCACAGGGCCACGTAAAATCGATGTAGTCCGTCAGCGGCTCGGTGGGCAGGGTCTTAAGGCGAGCATTATCACGCAGGAAACTAGTTCGGAAACGATCGCTGCGATGGTGCCTTATGGCAAGTTCATCACGATCGTGCCCGAGAGTGCGACCGGCGCCGCCAGGCCCGACGTTGCGTTTCGCGAAATCTGTGAGCCGACCGGAGTCGCGCACCTGGATTTCGCAGCCTGGTGGCGAGAGGACAATGACAACCCGGGCCTCGCCCGCTTCTTCAAACTGGTAGATGAGCGCTATCCGCTCGCAGCAGGCACCTGACTGTTCCGTCTTGCCTTCGCAAACTCCCGGTCCGTGGCAATGAACCGCACTAGCATCGGGGCGACCAGTTGCTCTGGCGCAGGCGCGCCCTGCGACGCACCGCCATTCAGAACCACGCCATAGGCAACGAGATCGCTGTGCAGCTTCTTCGGGATTTCGATGGTAAGCTTGACCGGCTTGTCGCCGGTGATGTCGGTGAGCTTGAGCCGGGTCATGCGCCGCCCTCCAGCACGATGTCGCGCGTCACCAAGACCCGCACCGGATAGCCGGGACGGATCGTCAGCATCGGGCGGATATTAAGTTCTCGCGAGACGATCTGCTCACCAGCCCGGTTGATGCTGTCCTGGCTGCCCCGGCGCAGGGCGCGCGCCAGATCGCCGTCACTGCCTGTGCCCAGTTCGCTACCGACGCCAAGCAGCGTAGAGACCAGCGCGGCCTTCATCACGCCGCCCCAATGGTAATCGACTCCGTCTTCAAGCCCGGCATACCCTGCAGCTTCTCCTCCACGGTCGCCCGCATTTTCTCAAGCTTGTCGGAATTGTCCGCCTGTAGCTTCTCCAGCCCATCCGCGACGGTCTTGCGAAGCGTTTCCTGACGCTTTTCGTTGGCGTCGATGAGCTGACCGACCTTGCCGGTCACGCCTTCGAGCGCGGCTTTCTGTTCCTCACGACCGTTGCGCTGCGCCGCTAACGCCGCATGCGCTCGACTAGAAAGGCGAGGAGATCGGCGGCAGCGCGACCCTCTTCCTCGCGGGTGTGGGCCCAAAAGGCACGGAATTCCCATTCGCCGTTCTCGCGAAACCAAACACCGTGCAGATATTCGAGCCCGCCCGGGAAATAGGGATCGCCTTCGATGTCGTAGAAGACGTCCCCTTCGTCGGGAGCGGGCAGGAGCCCGAGCCCCTTGCCTGGCTTCTCAATCTGGTTGAGCGACTGCGCGATCAGGAACGACTTGATGCCGTAACCCGCCATGAAGGCCAGTGCGCTCTCGAAGAAGTCGTGCCGACCGAGCGCCGGGAACTCGTCAAGCACCAGCAGCAGTCTCTGCCGGTCGGCACCTTCGGCAAGATCTTCGGTCAAGCGGCGTCCCAGTTGGTTGAGGATCAAGCGAATGAGCGGCTTGGTCCGGCTGATGTCTGAAGGCGGCACGACCAGGTAGAGCGTGACTGGGCGCGTGGGATCGACCAGATCGGCAATTCGCCAGTCGCATTGCCGTGTTACCTTCAATCACTGGGTCACGATAAAGACCAAGAAACGACATCGCGGTCGACAGCACGCCTGATCGTTCATTCTCGGATTTGTTGAGCAATTCACGAGCTGCACTGGCGACGACCGGATGAACACCGCCTTCACCCAGATGCGGTGTCATCATCATCGCGGCGAGCGTTGCTTCGATCGAGCGCTTGGGGTCAGAAAGGAAGGCGGATAGACAGGGTTGCCGAAGGCATTGAACCAAGCGGAACCCAATTCAGGTTGGAAACCGAGTGCTGCTGCGGTCCATTGGGTGCCAGCCCAGATACCTGCCAGCGTCAGGGCGAAAACAGCGAGAATTTGGTCCCACAGGATTTTGGTTGCCGCCATGGTGCCTCCTTTCGAGAGGCAGCAGGACCGCCTTGAAGCGCCATTTCAAGCTTTGCAGGCGGCCAGCGCATTCTGGCGTAGCCATAGAAAGGTGCGGCTAGATCGCTTCCCAGGAAAACTCGGGTGCGCCCGACCAGGTCAGCCGATACATCGCGCCCTGCACAACCGACTGTACGACATTGGGCCAGAGCGCGGCAATGCAAGTTCCACCGGTGTGACGCACCGAAGGGTAGATGATCCCGTTATGCCCTTCGCCGCGTGCCTGGGCAGCCAGAGCATTGCCTGCCGGATAGCCTATGGCGGTGTCAGGCTCGAGACTTAGATGATCTGCCCGGTCGCGGAGATCGATGAACACTCCCGACATGCTCGCAATCATTTCGCCATATTCGACGACAGCGTTGAAATCGCCCGCGTCGGCGAGTGCCTTTGTCAGGTGATGGCCGACCTCGGCAATGCAGGTTTCGGCAGCCAATGCAGCATACCAGGCACCCCGGTCGGCCGGGTTGAAGCGATTGGGCTCCCGCGGCTTGGCATAGGCGAAGCTGGCATTGATGAAGTGGGCATGGGGCACGCCATGAACCAGTTCGTCGGCAGTCAGACCCCCCAGTCCACGCTCCTCGGCGATCAGGCGACCGCTGGTGGCCCCTTCGATTTCAGCAAGGAGGTCCAGTTCGTCTTCATCGTCCGCGAGCGGCGTCATTACAGCGTCACGCAAGCGCGCGCTGGAGACAAGCCTGATGGTCCGGTCGAAAGCTTCACGAACCAGAGGCAGGTCTGGGCGGGCGTCAGAGCCCGCCACGAAGCGCGTCGATATATTGCCGGGCTTCGAGCATGCGCGGAATGCCGCCAGCGATCATGGCCTGCACCGGTGACAGCCGGTCAAAAACCGGTGCCCTGTTCGCAAGCTTTGGCCAGCGATCAGCCATCTCGTCGGCAAACAACAGGTGGAGCCCTTTGAACAGGCCAATGAGCGCCGAAGCGCGGGTCAGTTGATCCTGGCTGAGCGTGCCTTCCCACGTCCCGGCTTTCATCCGGTCCCAGGTGCTTTCGGATACGCCGAGCAATGCTGCACCCTCGGCATTGCTGCCACCCCAGGCATCGACAAGCCGCAACACAGCCTTGACCGCAGCGCCCGTCAGACGGCGGCGATCATCGTCACCCGCAAAGGTCTGAAGTCCACGCGGGGCTTCGACATGCTCGAAAGCTGCACTTGCCATATCGCACCTCCTGATGTGGTGATAAGCATCATATGGTGCTCTTGTCAAGATGTGAGTCATAGGTCTCTTTTCAAATTGCCGGACCGCGCGACCGGGCAAAGCTCCAGTCCACACCCCCGCGCTGGTTGATCGTGCCGGTGACAGCCTGCCCCAGATGCCGCTCAAGGTCCTGTCGCCAGGGGACGAGCTGAAAGCCCATGCCATTGTCGATCATGGCGAACCGGCCTGAGGCGAGCGTGAGACGCTCGCGATAGATACCGGCGACGTGATTGCCGCGTGGATCGCACAGCCGACTGAGCGCATCATCCTGCGAAGCCTCGGGCAACGCCACGTCGATTTTCCCGAAAAGTGGACGCGCAGGCTGCGCAAAGGGTTGCCAAGGGCCGAGCCCCCGCTTAATGGCGCTAATGATAATCGTTTGCAAGTTGCGTTGAGTATGACGATAAGGGCAGCCAGAATCTGGGTCTTCGTGCACAAGTGGAGCAGCCTGGTCTGCACCGCTTTCCTGCTAATGCTGTGCGTCACCGGGCTGCCGCTGATATTCCACGATGAAATCGATTATCTGACCGAGGAGCAGCCTGAATTCGGGTTGCCCGGCGTGGGGTCGTCGAGCGATGCCGAGGGGCTGCTGCCACTCGACGAGATGATGCGCATCGCCCTGGCGAACCGACCGGGCGAAGTGCCGGTCTATATGGCCTTCGACAACGATCAGCCCTCGATGACCGTAACCACCGCGCCGCGCCCCGATTCACCGGGGGCGGACATGACCATCCAGTCCTTCGACCGCTCGACGGGCGCGCAGATCGGCATGGTCGCCGAAAGCGAGGGCGGGGTGATGCATTTCCTGCTGCAATTGCACACCGACATGTTTCTCGGCTTGCCCGGCATGCTGTTCCTTGGCGCGATGGGCGTGCTGCTCATTGTCGCGCTCGTTTCCGGCGTGGTGCTCTACGCCCCCTTCATGCGCAAGCTCGACTTCGGGACCCTGCGCGTTTCGCGCAGCGCGCGGCTCAAATGGCTCGATTATCATAATTTGCTGGGCATCGTGGCACTGGCATGGATGCTGGTGGTCGGTCTGACCGGCGTGATCAACGCCCTGTCGGTCCCGATCGAGGACCTGTGGCAGGCCAATGAGATGGCCGACATGACCCGCGAATATGACGGGCGCGAGGCGCTCGACCCGGCGCGCTATGGCTCGCTCGACCTTGCCATGGCCCGCGCGCGCGAAGCGCTGCCCGGCAACAATCCGCAATTCATCGCCTTCCCCAGCGGGACCTTCAGTTCGAAGCACCATTACGCCGTCTTCTTTCAGGGGAATACGCCGCTGACCGAACGGTTGCTGACCCCCGCGCTGATCGATGCCGAAACTGGCGAGTTCACCGACGCACGTCCGATGCCGTGGTATTACATGGCACTGTCGATGTCGCGCCCGCTGCATTTCGGCGACTATGGCGGGCTGCCGCTCAAGCTGCTCTGGGCGGCGTTGACGATCTTCACCATGATCGTGCTCGGTAGCGGGCTCTATCTCTGGCTGGCCAGGGGCAGCGGTGCTGCCAGTTCGCGGCTGCCTGCCGCCATGGAGCTGGAACCCGCCGAATGAATCAGAGAACCCGCCACGCTCGCTCGTTGCGAACCATTTTCGCCTGGCCGCTGGCGATCTTCGCGATCGGTATCGCCGGGCTAATTGTCGCGCTGACCGGTGATGGCTGGCGCGACGCAGCCGCCTGGCTCGGCCTCGGCATGCCGGTGGCCGCAGTCATCTGGGCGATGCGCGCGCGTCGCCAGTGAATTCCCCCCGTACTCCAAACACTATCTCCGAAGGAAATCGATCAATGACATCCCGTCCCATTCGTCGGCTATTGCTCCTCGCCAGCGCCCTGACCGCCCCTGCGTTGGCCAGCCCGCTCGCCGCGCAGGAGGCCGCGGATGCGCGCGAGCAGGATGACGCGACGATCATCGTCACGGCGCAGCGCGCCAACCAGACCGGCGTGCGCCAGGGGGGCAGCGCGGGTGTTCTGGGCGACAAGCCCGCCGAAGACCTGCCGTTCAGCGTGCGCAGCTACAATTCGGCGCTGATCCTCAATCAGCAGCCGCAGACGCTCGGGCAGGTGTTGGAAAACGATCCGACCATCCGCACGACCACTGGCTTCGGCATTGCTGGTGAACTGTTCAACATCCGCGGCTTCGCGCTGGCGGGGGACGATGTCGGTTACGACGGGCTCTACGGCATCATGCCGCGCCAGCTCGCCGCGCCCGAGCTGTACGATGCGGTGCAGGTCCTCAACGGGTCGAGTGCCTTCTTGAACGGGGCGGCTCCGGGCGGCTCGGGCATCGGCGGCAGCGTCAACCTGATCCCGAAGCGCGCCACCACCGGCGACATTACTCGCGCCACGGCCAGCCTGACCGCACCCGAACATTTCGGCGGCAGCTTCGATATCGGACGGCGCTTCGGCGCCAATGGCGAGTGGGGCATCCGCGTCAATGGCGCCGCGCGCCGCGGCGACGTCTCGGTCGATGACGAGTTCCGCAGCACCTATGTGGTGGGCGGGGCGATCGACTATAATTCGGGCCCGCTGCGCGTGGCGCTCGACCTCGCCTACCAGCGCGTGAAGGTCGCGCATTTCCGGCCCAAGCTGCGCGTGTCCGGCCTTGGCGTCATTCCCGAAGTGCCCGAAGCCGACACCAATTACGGCCAGCCCTGGCAATATACCACTTTGCGCGACATCTTCGGTCAGTTCCGCGCCGAATACGACATTGCCGAAAACGTGATGGTCTATGCCGCCTTCGGTGCCCGCGACGGATCGGAGAAGGGCGTTTACAGCACACCGACGCTGCTCGATGCGGCGACCGGCGATATCTCGGTCAGCAGTTCGTACATTCCGCGCACCGACAATAACGAAGCGGCCACTGCAGGCTTGCGTGCCAAATTCGCTACCGGCGGCACTACCCATGAAGTCAATTTCGGCGGCTCGCTGAACTGGTTGGTCAACCGCAATGCTTATGAATTCTATACTACCTCGCCCGAACTCAACAATCTCTACGATCCGGTCACGGTCACCCAGTCCTCTACCGTTTCCTTCTCGGGCGGCGATCTCGACAATCCTTTCGCCATTGGCCGTACGCGACTGAGAAGCGCGTTTCTGTCCGATACGCTAAGCGCGTTCGACGACCGCCTGCTGTTCACGGCCGGTGTGCGGCTGCAGGAAATCGAGACGCGGTCCTATTCCTATTTCACCGCCGAGCAGACCGGCGCGTACAAAGAAGATGCTTGGACCCCGGTCTTGGGCCTCGTGGTGAAGCCGAGCAACGCCCTGTCGCTTTATGCCAACCGCATCGAATCGCTGGTGCAGGGTTCGACCGCTCCGGCGAGCGGTAACGATGCCGCCGGCAATGCGTTGCCCGTGCGCAATGCGGGCGAAGTGCTATCGCCCTATACCTCCGAACAATATGAGATCGGCGGCAAGCTGGCGCTGGGCCGGATGGACCTGACGCTGGCCCTGTTCCAGATCGATCGCGAAACCGCGATACTGCGGGTCGCTCCCGATGACCCGGCTGTCCTCGAGTTCGGTCCCTTCGGTGTCCAGCGCAATCGCGGTATCGAATTCACCGTCGCCGGTGAACTTACCGACGGTCTGCGGCTGATAGCGGGCGGTTCGGTGATCGATGCCAAGCTGCGGCGCACGCAGAACGGCGTGAACGAAGGGATGCAAGCGGTCGGCGTGCCCGAATACCTGCTCAACGCCAATGTCGAATGGGACGTGCCCTTCGTGCCCGCGCTCACTCTGACCGGCCGCGCGGTGCACACTGGCGAACAGGCGGCGGACGTCACCAATACGCTGTTTCTCGACGACTGGACCCGGTTCGATATCGGCGCGCGCTATGTCGCGCTGGTCGGGGACAACCCGCTCACTTTGCGGTTGACCGTCGATAACGTCTTCGATGCGGATTACTGGGCTTCGGCTTTCGATAGCTTCCGTCCCGACCTGCAACTGAGCACGCCGCGGACCTTCAAGGCTTCTGCGACCATCGACTTCTGAACTACATGTCGTCTCCCGCAGAATCGCCTGCGGGAGGCGACATCTGGCTTTCAAGCGGCGAGGTCTAATGGCGTCTACCGACGCCGCCATATCGCATTGATCGCGGGCGGCTCGCTCCTGATACTTTTTGAACCCGGTCAAAGGCCCGGCGCATTCCGGCCCGCTGGAGCACGGGCGAAAAGCGTTCAAATCATGCGCGTTATTTCCAATCACCCCCTCTCGATCGATACCTATGGCGACGGTCATGTCGCGCCATGGCACAGGCTTTATAGGGTGCGGCAGTCCGCCCGACGTCATCCACGTGCTGTCGCAAATCCTTATTGCGACTTGTCTGGACACACCTAGCTCGGACCTTCGCCCTGCAACCTGCGCAAAAGCCGCGAGAGCCTCTAAATGACTTTGCAACAACCGATTTCCTCACCTTTCGGAGCCTCCGCGCCCGCCCTGGGGGTCGTCCGCGGGGTCGACCTCGGCGGCAGAACAGCCATCGTGACGGGTGGGCATGGAGGCATTGGCCTGGAGACCACTCGCGCCCTTGCGGCTGCCGGTGCGGAGGTGATCGTCGGATGCCGCGATATTGCCAAGGCACGCGAGGCGGTTGCCGGAATCGACAGGGTTCGGCTCGAAAGGCTCGACCTGATCGATCCTGAAACCATCGCCGCCTTCGCGAACCGGGTCATCGGCGGATTCGAGAAAATCGACATACTGGTAAACAATGCCGGGTATCTGGACCTGGAACTGCACCGGGACGCGCGTGGGCACGAGGCGCAGTTCTCGACGAACCATCTCGGCCATTTCGAGTTGACCACTCATTTATGGCCGCTTCTGGTCGAGGGCGGAGGCGCGCGCGTCGTCAGCGTATCGTCGTGCGGTCATGCCGCGTCGCCGGTGGTTCTCGACGATATCGATTACAATGCTCGCCCCCTATGATCCCTTCGAGGCTTACGGCCAATCCAAGACGGCCAATTCGCTTTTCGCCGTCTGGCTGGATGAGATCGGCAAGCAGAACGGCGTCCGTGCTTTCACACTGCACCTTGGTGGTATGATCCAGTCTGGCTTCGCGGATTTCATGACGCTCGAGCAGAAGAAGCAGAGTGGCTACCTTGATGAGGACGGTGATCCCGTCATCGATCCCGAGAACACTATGAAGACGAACGAACAGGGCGCGGCGACCAGTGTTTGGTGTGCGACAAGTCCTCTTCTGGAGGGTGTCGGCGGCGTATATTGCGAGAACTGCAATATCGCTAATCAGGTGCCCGCCGACAGCGACCAGCTCCTTGGTGTCCACCCATGGACCGTCGATCGCGAGCAGGCACGGCGCCTATGGGATGTCAGTGCGGCACTGACCGGCCGCGACATTCCCCGCTGACATCAGGCTCGCGTACCTCCGCCAAACCGCCGATTTTACGATTATTTGCCGTGATTAACGTGCCTTTGAATCATCGAGACGCCACGTCTTGGAGCATGGGGCGATTGCCTTGCAGCTATGCACCGGGGTCCGGTTGGAGAAACGGCCCATTTGCAGCTGAAAAATCATTTTGGAGTATCGGATGAAGATAGGAACAATCGGAGCCGGTGAAGTCGCTCAAGCCTTCGCGCGCAAGGCAATCGACGCCGGGCACGGAATCACATTCAGCAATAACCGCGGCCCAAGCCATCTCGACGACCTCGTGGAGAAGTTCGGCCCGAACGCATCGGCGGCCACGCGCGAAACCGCTGCCGCGCTTCCCATTGTCCTGCTGGCGGTTCCCTGGCCTAAAGTCGCGTCTGCGCTGCAGGGTCTGCCCGACTGGGAGGATCGCATTCTCATCGACGCGACCAATGGCTTCGACGAGAATGGCGGCCTCGCCGACATCGGCGATGACAGCACCAGCGAGATCGTGGCTCGCCTGGCCCCGGGCGCGCGCGTCGTGAAGGCGATGAACCAGACCTTCATGAAAAACTTCAAGAAGGATCCGGAGATTGGCAATTTCCGCAAGGCCCTGTTTATCTCGGGAGATCACCGGGGCGCCACGGCAAAGGTTGCCGATCTCTTCGAAGGGTTCGGTTTCGCTCCCGTCTTGCTGGGAAGCCTGCATGTCGGCGGTCGGATGCAGGCGGTGGGTGGCACGCTCGCCGGTCATGATCTCTATCTTCCCTGGCCCGCTCCCCGGGCTTTCCCGGCCTTCAATGGCCAGAAGCTGATGGCAGACGCCTGATGTCCTCACAGTCCAAACGCATCGTCCATTACCGCTTTGGCGACCCTGCAGAGGTCCTGCGTGTCGAAGACGGTCAGGCAGACCAAGCGTTGCGACCGGGCGAGGCAAGGGTCCGCGTCAACCGCAGTATCATTCATCCGGGTGACCTGCAGTTGGTCGAGGCTCGCTATGCCGATCCCTCGCAGCCCCTGCCGAACGGCCGCGTCCCCGGTCTCGAGGCCGCCGGTACGATCGTCGAAGTGCATGGCGATGCCTTGGCCGGGACGGATCTCCGGATCGGATCGCGCGTCGCCTTCTTCGCACCCGGGGCCTGGCAGACTTTCGCAACCGTTCCGGCGGCGGCGCTCGTCCCGCTCCCGGACGAACTTCCGGACATTGTCGGCACGCAGGTGCTACTCAACACGATCATTGCCCGTCATGTCCTGCGTAAGGCGATGAATGGCCTCGACGAAGCGTCGGGGCCAATCCTGCAAACCGGTGCGTCATCCGCGGTTGGCAGGATAATCTCGGTCCCCGCGCGTCGCGAGGGCATCGAGACGATCAGGCTCGTCCGTTCCGCGGAAAGCGCCGGGACTCTGGCAGAACGTAGGCACCGCCCGCGGTGCAGCTGCCCATCACGCAGGCGATCTGCGGAATGCCCAGCGCCGACATGTTCGCCTGGTTGAAGAAGATGCGCCCGAAATGCTCGCGATCGGGAAAGACCTCTGCCTGATGCGGCAGGTTCGCCCCGCCGCTATCGACCAGATAGATGCACGGCAGCCGGTTCTCCTGCGCGATCTCCTGTGCGCGCAGATGCTTCTTCACCGTCATCGGGTAATAGGTGCCGCCCTTCACGGTGGCATCATTGCACACGATCATCACCTGACGACCTGACACGCGGCCGATACCGGCGATCATCCCTGCGCCGTTGATCGTGTCCTTGCCATACATGCCATTGGCGGCGAGCTGGCCGATCTCGAGAAAGGGACTACCCGGATCGAGCAGCCGCTCGACCCGTTCCCTTGGCAGCAGCTTGCCGCGCGACACATGCCGCTCGCGGCTGCCTTCCGACCCGCCCAGCGCAGCCGCAGCCACACTCGCGCGCAAATCCACAGCCAGCGAACGGTTATGCGCATAACGCGCCTGCGCCTCAGGTGCATCGCGGTCGAGACTAGTAACGAGAATAGGTGCGGTCATGACTGTCGTCAGTATCGAATGATCGATCGGAGTATTGGGAAAATCCCGCAACAATGTAACGCCAAGTGTATTGCCCGCCGTTCGAAAGCGGTCGCGTGCAATTCCAGGCGTTCACCGGGCGGGCGATGGCATGAGCCTGCTCTGGCCGTCCTCCACGCACTTCTGGAGCCAGTCCTTCCCGGCGCGGACCTTGGCCAGTCGCCTGGTATCCTTATGCGTTACAATCCAGAAGCTGCGGATAATGCTCTGTTCCGGGCATACGATTTCGAGGCCTGGCGTCTGCATGGCTATGAACTGCGGCAACACGCCAATGCCGGCCCCTTCGGATACAAGCCGGTGCTGAGCATTTATGCTCGATGAGCGTAACTGGGCGGTAAGGCCGGGTTGGAAATCCTCAAGATAGTTGAGCTCTGGAGCGTATACGAGGTCGGGGACATAGCCGATCAGCCGGTGCCCCTTGGAAAGATCGGTGATGGAATGAGGCCGTCCCGCGCCGTCGAGATAATCGGTGCTTGCGTAGAGCATGAGGCGGTAATCGGCCAGCTTCTGGCATAGGACAGGCCCCACCTTGGGTCGCGACAGCATGACTGCGATATCCGCTTCGCGCTTGGAGGGGCTGAGGAAACCGCTGCTGGCGACAAGATCCATCGAAAGGTTGGGGTGCCGATCCGCGAAACCTCCCATGTAATGGGTGAGAAACCGGCTCCCGAAACCTTCGGACACACTCAAGCGCAGCACGCCGCTGAGGCCCCGCTGCGATGCCATTTCCTCATCGATCGCACGCGCGGCACTGGCCATTGCTTCTGCCTGCGAAAGCAATTTCTCGCCCGCCTCGGTCAGTGCCTGACCGTTGCGTGTACGCTCGAACAGGGCCGTCTGGAGCCGCGCTTCGAGCCGCTTGACTCGCCGCCCGAGCGTGGTGGCGTCGAGCTTCAGCACCTGGGCAGCAGAGGCAATCTTCCCGGTTTCCGCGACGGCGAGGAAGACCCGGATATCGTTCCAGTTTATATCCTGCATAATTGCAGTCATTAGATGCGAATTCCCACCTTGTCTGCAAAAATTCCAGAAACTAACGAGGGCTTCGAAAATCTGAGAGGAATACGAATCATGCGTCAGGTAGACCATTTCATCGTTGGCGGAGCTGGCGGTTCCGCATCCCGCAACCACAAGATCTGGAACCCGTCCACGGGCGAGGTTCAGGCCGAGGTTGCGCTGGGCGATGCCGTGCTGCTCGACAAGGCGATGGCCGCCGCGAAGAAGGTCCAGCCTGAATGGGCCGCGACCAATCCGCAGAAGCGCGCTCGCGTGATGTTCGAGTTCAAGCGGCTGGTCGAAGAGAACAAGCAGGCGCTCGCCGAACTGCTCGCCAGCGAGCACGGCAAGGTGGTCGACGATGCGCATGGCGATGTGCAGCGCGGGCTCGAGGTGATCGAATATGCCTGCGGCATCCCGCAGGCCTTGAAGGGCGAATACACGCAGGGCGCAGGCCCCGGCATCGACGTCTATTCGATGCGTCAGCCTCTCGGAATCGGAGCGGGCATCACGCCGTTCAACTTCCCGGCGATGATCCCCATGTGGATGTTCGGCATGGCGATTGCTGCTGGTAACGCTTTCATCCTCAAGCCTTCCGAGCGCGACCCGAGCGTGCCGGTGCGCCTGGCCGAGTTGTTTGTCGAAGCCGGTGCACCCGAGGGGCTGCTGCAGGTCGTCCACGGCGATAAGGAAATGGTCGATGCGATCCTCGACCACCCCGACATTCCTGCCATTAGCTTCGTCGGGTCGAGCGACATCGCGCAGTATATCTATTCACGCGGCTCGGCGAATGCGAAGCGCGTGCAAGCATTCGGCGGCGCGAAGAACCACGGCATCGTCATGCCCGACGCTGATCTCGATCAGGTGGTGAACGATCTTGCCGGTGCCGCCTTCGGTTCGGCCGGTGAGCGCTGCATGGCGCTGCCCGTCGTGGTCCCTGTAGGCGAGGACACCGCCGACAAGCTGCGCGAAAAACTGATCCCCGCGATCAACGCGCTGCGCGTTGGCGTGTCGAACGATCCCGACGCGCATTACGGCCCGGTGGTCACGCCCGAGCACAAGGCGCGTGTCGAAGGCTGGATCGACACCGCCGAGAAGGAAGGCGCGGAAGTCGTCATCGACGGCCGCGGTTTCAGCCTGCAGGGGCATGAGAACGGCTTCTTCGTCGGCCCGACGTTGCTCGACCGCGTCACCACGGACATGGAAAGCTACAAGGAAGAAATCTTCGGCCCCGTCCTGCAGATCGTGCGTGCGAAGGACTTCGAAGAAGCAGTTCGCCTGCCGAGCGAGCACCAGTATGGTAACGGAGTTGCCATCTTCACGCGCAACGGCCACGCCGCGCGCGAGTTTGCGAGCCGCGTGAATGTTGGCATGGTCGGCATCAACGTGCCGATTCCGGTCCCGGTGAGCTATCACAGCTTCGGTGGCTGGAAGCGTTCGGGCTTCGGCGACATCGATCAGTACGGCATGGAAGGTCTCAAGTTCTGGACCAAGGCCAAGAAGGTGACCCAGCGCTGGCCCGACGGTGGTGGCGACGGTTCCAATGCTTTCGTTATCCCGACCATGGGGTGACGGTCGCATGACTGGTCAATTTCAGCTTAGCGACGAGCAGTTGCAGATTCGCGAGATGGCGGCTCGTTTTACGGCGGACAACATCACGCCGTTTGCGGGGGAGTGGGACGAGCGGTCGCATTTTCCGCTTGATGTGATCAAGCGGAGCGCGGAGCTTGGCTTTGGGGCGATCTATGTCAGCGAGGAGAGCGGCGGGATCGGCCTGGGTCGGCTGGAAGCGGCG
>Ga0310345_10000931_pt1 | contig 35863 bp, 39 predicted proteins | sample HC15DNA20500_MG_FD_204667 | JGI IMG/M metagenome (GOLD analysis project Ga0310345, IMG submission 204667) | Marine microbial communities from station ALOHA, North Pacific Subtropical Gyre - HC15-DNA-20-500_MG | ecosystem: Environmental > Aquatic > Marine > Oceanic | place: Pacific Ocean: North... | reverse complement strand
TCTCGTGATAGGTGCCCCAGTAGTCGCGGTAGCGGGGGTCGTTTTCCGGGTTCACGATGTTGAAGTCGGTGTCGGGCCGGATCTTGAGCCCCGCGCGTTCGCAGCGATGCTCGATCACCTCGGGCCGGCCGATCAGGATCGGCGTCTCGGTCGTCTCCTCGATGATTGCCTGCGCGGCGCGGAGGACGCGTTCGTCCTCGCCTTCGGCAAAGACGATCCGGCGCGACGCGGTGCGCGCGGCCTCGAAGACCGGCCGCATCAGCAGCGCAGACTTGAAGACCGACGACCGCAGCTTTTCGCGATAGGCGTCGAGGTCCTCCAGCGGGCGGGTCGCCACGCCCGAATCCATCGCAGCCTTTGCCACGGCGGTGGAGACCACGGCCGAGAGGCGCGGGTCGAAGGGCTTGGGGATCAGGTAGTCGGCCCCGAAGGTGAGCTGTTCGCCTTGGTAGGCCGCCGCCGCTTCGGCGCTGGTGGTGGCACGGGCGAGCGCCGCGATCCCCTCGATGCAGGCGATCTGCATCTCGTCGTTGATCTCGGTAGCGCCGACGTCCAGCGCGCCGCGGAAGATGAAGGGGAAACACAGCACGTTGTTGACCTGGTTCGGGAAATCCGACCGCCCCGTCGCGATGATCGCCTCGGGCGCAACGGCGCGGGCGGCGTCGGGCATGATCTCGGGCGTGGGATTGGCGAGCGCGAAGATGATCGGACGTTCGGCCATCTTCGCCACCATCTCGGGCGTCAGAACGTTGGGCCCCGACAGCCCGAGGAAGAGGTCCGCGCCGTCGATCACCTCGTCCAGCGTCCGCAGGTCCGAGGGCTGGGCAAAGACGGCCTTCTGCGGGTTCCTGTCCACCTCGCGGCCCTCGTGGACCAGCCCGTGAATATCGCAGAGCCAGACGTTCTCGCGCCGCACCCCCAGTTTCAGCAGCATGTTGAGGCAGGCGATCCCCGCCGCGCCGCCGCCGGTGCTGACGATCCTGATGTCCTCGAACCGCTTGCCCGCCACGCGCAGCGCGTTGGTCGCCGCCGCGCCCACGACGATCGCGGTGCCGTGCTGGTCGTCGTGGAAGACGGGAATGTTCATCCGCTCGCGGCAGAGCTTTTCGACCACGAAGCAATCGGGGGCCTTGATGTCCTCGAGGTTGATCGCGCCGAAGGTCGGCTCCAGCGCGCAGACGATGTCGGCGAGCTTTTCCGGGTCGGGTTCGTTCACCTCGATGTCGAAGCAGTCGATCCCGGCGAATTTCTTGAAGAGCACCGCCTTGCCCTCCATCACCGGCTTCGAGGCGAGCGCGCCGATGTTGCCCAGCCCCAAAACCGCCGTGCCGTTCGACACCACCGCCACGAGGTTGCCGCGCGCGGTGTAGCGGGAGGCGGCGGTTTCGTCCCGGCCGATCTCGATGCAGGCTTCGGCCACGCCGGGCGAATAGGCGAGGCTCAGGTCGCGCCCGTTGGCGAGCGGTTTGGTGGCGCGGATCTCCAGCTTCCCGGGTTTCGGGGTCTGGTGATACATCAGCGCGGGGCTGAGCGTTGTCTCCTTGCCTGACTCGGACATCGAGCGCCTCCCTCTTTCCGGATGGTTTAGCGTTAAACTATTTTCGCCCTGCCGGGAAGACGCCGCGTCACCTGACGCGGGGCGAAGCCGCCGCCACGGCGTGCTTGCACTCACGCGCGGGCTTGTCGAGAGTGTTCCGACACGCGAATAACGGAGAGGGTGCGATGGATCTGCTGCAAGCTGCGAGAGACGTGCGGGAAAACGCCTATGCGCCCTATTCCAACTTCAAGGTCGGCGCAGCGATCCGAGCGGCCTCCGGCACGGTCTACACCGGCTGCAATGTGGAAAACGTGGCCTATCCCGAAGGCACCTGCGCCGAGGCGGGCGCCATCGCCGCCATGGTCGCGGCGGGCGAAACCCGGTTGACCGAGGTGCTGGTCATCGCCGACAGCCCCACGCCGGTGCCCCCCTGCGGCGGCTGCCGTCAGAAGCTGGTGGAATTCGGCGGGCCGGAGGTGCGTCTGACCATGTGCACGCTCGATGGCGCCACGCAGGAGATGACGCTGGCCGAGATCCTGCCGGGCCGGTTCGACCCGTCGCACATGGACCGCGCCTGATGGATGCCCGCAGGATCATTGCCACGATCCGCGATGGCGGCACGCCGGGACGCGCGGATCTGGCCTGGTTCGCCGCCGGTCTGGCCGACGGCGGCGTGACTGATGCGCAGGCCGGGGCCTTCGCCATGGCCGCGCTGCTCAAGGGGCTGACCGAAGAGGGGCGCGTCGCGTTGACGCTGGCGATGCGCGACAGCGGGCGGCGGCTGGAGTGGGACCTGCCGGGTCCGGCGCTCGACAAGCACTCCACCGGCGGGATCGGCGATTGCGTGTCGCTCGTCCTCGCCCCCGCGCTGGCGGCCTGCGGGGCGTTCGTGCCGATGATCTCGGGGCGCGGGCTGGGCCACACCGGCGGCACGCTCGACAAGCTTGAATCTATCCCCGGCGTGACCACCGTGCTGGATGAGGCGCGGTTTCGCGGGGTGGTGGAGAAGGCGGGCTGCGCCATCGTCGCGGCCAGCGCCCAGATCGCCCCCGCCGACCGCCGCCTCTATGCGGTGCGCGACGTGTCGGCGACGGTCGAAAGCCTCGACCTCATCACTGCTTCGATCCTGTCGAAGAAGCTCGCGGCGGGGCTCGACGGGCTGGTGTTGGACGTCAAGACCGGCTCGGGCGCCTTCATGAAATCAGAAGACGACGCCCGCGCTCTGGCGCAGGCGCTGGTGTCGACCGCGAACGCGGCGGGCTGCCCGACCTCGGCCGTGCTGACGGACATGAACCAGCCGCTGGTGCCCTCCCTGGGCAACGCGCTGGAGGTGGCCGAGGCGATGCGCGTGCTGACCGGCGCCGCCGGCGGCCCGCTGGCCGAGATCAGCGCGGTGCTGGGCGGCGTGGTGCTGGCGGGCGCGGGGCTGCAGCCCGATGTCGAAGCGGGGGCGGAGGCGATCGGCAGGGCCATCGCCTCGGGCGCGGCGGCCGAGGCCTTCGGGCGGATGATCGCGGCGCAGGGCGGGCCGATCGGCTTCGTGGAGGACTGGGCGCGGTTCCTTCCCGAGGCCACCGTCATCCGCGAAGTGCCGGCACCGGCGGCCGGCTATGTCGGCGCCTTCGCGGGCGAGGCGCTTGGCCTGACGGTGGTGGAGCTTGGCGGCGGCCGGCAGGTCGAAAGCGACACGGTGGACCCCTCGGTCGGGCTGTCCGACATCCTGCCCATGGGCGCCTGGGTGGAAAAGGGCCAGCCGCTGGCGCGGGTCCATGCGGCGCGGACCGGCACGGCGGACCGGGCGGTCAAGGCGGTGCAGGCGGCGGTGACGTTGTCGGACACGCGCCCCGAGGTGCCGCGCCTGATCCGCGAAAGGCTCGGGCCATGACCCGCGCTTTCCTGATCGTCATCGACAGCGTCGGCTGCGGCGGGGCGCCCGACGCGGGCGCCTTCTTCAACGGGACGGTGCCAGACACGGGGGCCAACACACTCGCCCATATCGCGCAGGCCTGCGCAGAGGGCCGGGCGGAGGAGGGGCGGAGCGGCCCGCTGCGCCTGCCGGTGATGGACGCCCTTGGGCTGGGGGCGGCGATCCGGCTCGCCTCGGGCGACGCGACGCCGGGGCTCGGGGCGGAATCGCAGGGCCTCTGGGGCGCGGCGTCGGAGGTATCGCGTGGAAAGGACACGCCCTCGGGCCACTGGGAACTGGCGGGCGTGCCGGTGCCGTGGGACTGGACGTATTTCCCGGAGAAGAGCGACTCCTTCCCGCCCGACCTGATCGCCGAGGTCTGCCGCGCGGCCGGCACGGAGGGCATCCTGGGCAATTGCCACGCCTCCGGCACCGTCATCGTGAACGACCTCGGGGCGGAGCATGTCCGCACCGGCCGGCCGATCTGCTACACCTCCGCCGACAGCGTCTTCCAGATCGCCTGTCACGAGGAAGCCTTTGGCCTGCAACGGCTTTACGATCTTTGCAAAGCGGTGGCCCCCACTTTGCACAAGATGAAGGTGGGCCGCGTCATCGCGCGCCCCTTCGTCGGCGACGTGGCGGGCGGATTCACCCGGACGACCAACCGCAAGGACTTCGCCCTCGCCCCGCCCAGCCCCACGCTCTGCGACTGGGTGCAGGGGGCGGGCCGGACGGTCCACGGCGTGGGCAAGATCGGCGACATCTTCTCCATGCAGGGGATCGACGACGTGGTGAAAGGGTCGGATGCGGAGCTGATGGGCCACCTGCACCGGCTGGTGGCGGAGGCGGAGGAGGGATCGCTCACCTTCGCCAATTTCGTGGAGTTCGACAGCCTCTACGGCCACCGCCGGGATGTGTCCGGCTATGCTCGGGCGCTGGAATGGTTCGACGCTGAGCTGGGGCGCATCCTGCCCCGCCTGCGCGACGGCGACATGCTGGTGGTCACCGCGGATCACGGGAACGACCCGACATGGACCGGCACCGACCACACCCGCGAACGCGTGCCGGTGCTGGTGGCGGGACGAGGCGCGGGGCAGGCGGGGCTGGTCGCCTTCACCGATATCGCGGCGAGCGTCGCGGATCATCTGGGCGTGCCCGCGCAAGGGCCGGGAAGGACATTTCTGTGAGCTGGAAGACATATCCGAAGGTCGAATTGCACCTGCACCACGAGGGCGCCGCGCCGCCCGCCTTCATCCGGGGATTGGCGCAGGAGAAACACGTCGATATCTCGAAGGTCTTCGACGAACGCGGTCACTATGCCTACAAGGATTTCGTGCATTTCCTGTCGGTTTACGAGGCCGCCACCTCCGTCCTGCAGACGCCGGAGGATTACGCCCGCCTGACACGCGCCGTGCTGGAGGAGAGCGCGGCGCAGGGGGTCGTCTACACCGAGACGTTCCTGTCGCCCGATTTCTGCGGCGGCGGCGACGTGGAGGCGTGGCGCGACTACCTCCACGCCATCCGCGAGGCGGCGGAGGAGGCGGAGCGCGACCACGGCATCACCACGCGGGGCGTCGTCACCTGCATCCGCCATTTCGGGCCCGAGAAGGCCAGGCCGATCGCCCTCTGCGCGGCGGAGACGCAGGGCGATTTCATCACCGGCTTCGGCATCGGCGGCGACGAGGGCAAGGGCCGGCTCACGGATTTCTCATGGGCCTTCGACTGCGCGCGCGAGGCCGGGCTGCGCCTGACCGCCCATGCCGGCGAGTGGGGCGGCCCCGCGTCCGTCCGCGAGGCGGTGGAGGCGATCGGCGTCGAACGGGTCGGCCACGGGGTGCGCTCGATCGAGGATCTCGCGCTGGTCGATGAACTGGCCGAACGCGGCGTGGTGCTCGAAGTCTGCCCGGGGTCGAACGTCACGCTCGGCCTCTATCCGAACTGGCGCAAGCACCCGATCGAAAGTCTTCGCGAACGTGGGGTGAAGGTGACGGTCTCGACCGACGACCCGCCGTTCTTCCACACCACGATGACGCGCGAATTCGACGAGTTGGAACGCGCCTTCGGCTGGGACGCTGAGGTTTTCGGCGAAATCACCCGAACCGCCCTTGACGCGGCCTTCTGCGACGAGGACACCCGCGCGAGGATCGCCAAGAAGCTGGAGAGCGCAGAATGACCGAGCACCTGACCGTCGTGAACCACCCGCTGGTCCAGCACAAGCTGTCGATCATGCGGAAGAAGGAGACCTCGACCAAGTCCTTCCGCCAGCTCCTGCGCGAGATCTCGCTGCTGCTGGCCTACGAGGTCACCCGCGAACTGCCGATCACGAGCGAACGGATCGAGACCCCGCTGGAGCCGATGGACGCGCCGGTGCTGGACGGCAAGAAGCTGGCGTTGATCTCGATCCTGCGGGCAGGGAACGGGTTGCTGGACGGGGTGCTGGAGCTGATCCCGGCGGCGCGTGTCGGCTTTGTCGGGCTCTACCGCGACGAACGCACGCTGCAGCCGATCCAGTATTACTTCAAGGTGCCCGAGGGGCTGGACGACCGGCTGGTGATCGCGCTCGACCCGATGCTGGCGACGGGGAACTCCTCGGCCGCCGCCATCGACCTGCTGAAGGAAGCGGGGGCGACCAACATCCGCTTCATGTGTCTGCTGGCCGCACCCGAAGGAGTGGAGCGGATGAAGACCGCGCACCCGGACGTGCCGATCGTCACCGCATCGCTGGATAGCCATCTCAACGAAAAGGGCTACATCGTTCCCGGACTGGGCGACGCGGGCGACCGGATGTTCGGAACGAAGTAACCTTCTCCGTTTACTCGTGCGGTCTGGTCAGGCAAGATGCGCCCAATATCTAGGGGGATATGCGATGCTGAACAGATCAATTCGGGCTCTCACCCTGATCTTGGGGGTGGCCGCCACGGCCGCACAAGCGCAGGGCCCCGCAGAGGTGCCGCCCGCGTCCTACGACGGGCGGAGCTATGTCGATAGCGCCGGCTGCGTTTTCATCCGGGTCAGCGTGGACGGCAAGGTGACATGGGTGCCGCGTGTCACCCGGAGCCGCGAACCGGTCTGTGGCCAGAGCCCGAGCCTGCCCGGCGAAACCGTCGTGGCGGCTGCGACGCCCGTGCCCGTGCCCGCCCCGGTGGCAACGCCCGCGCCGAAGCCGGTGAAGAAGGTCGCCGTCTCCCGCCCTGCGAAGAAGGTCGTGCGGCACGCAGCGCCTGCGCGGCAGGTGACGGCGCAGCGGGTCGTCCGGCCCTCGATCCCCGCCGGCACGGTCCTCCGCAAGGAGGAGATTCCGCACGGTGTCCGCGTCGTGCCGCGCCATGTCTACGAGAACAACCGTGGCACCAACGTGCAGGTCGTCGCGCCCGAGGGCTATCGCCCCGCCTTCCGCGACGACCGGCTGAACCCCCGACGGGCGGAAATGAACCGCTCCGGCATCTATGCCACCGAGCGGGTCTGGACCGACACGGTCCCGCGCAAGCTGCGCCGCGGTGAGGCGGGGCGGGGCGCCACGGTCTATGTGAATTCGCCCACCGTTTCTTCGAAGGGCCGGGTGACCCGGCCGAGCCAGGAGCGGTTCTCGCGCTAGACCGCGGCGGGCGGTCAGCCTTCGCAGACCGCCTGCAGCCGCAGCCAGTCCGCATCGCTCAGCACCGGCTCCGTCCTGGTGCCGGCGTGGGGGTCGGCCTCGATCAGCCCGATGGTGCTCTCGCCGGAGATGTCGCGGGCGTAGGCATAGGGGGTCGAGCGTACGCCCTGCATCCGGAACCCCGTCAGCAGCGCCTCGTCGGTCAAGGGCACCGGCGGATCGGTCAGCACGGTCCGGGCGTAGGCGTCCAGCGCCTCTTCCGGCAGCGCGCCGGTCGTCAGCAGCCGCACGGTGGCTCCGACGCCGGCCGATCGCAGCACCTCGCCCAGGGGATCCTCGGCCCGGGCGCGGGCCTGTTCCGCGATGATGTAGCCGGCAGCCACGTCCGGATCGGTGGTGTCCTCGACCACCGAACGGTTCAGCAGGATGATGCCGCCCGGCAGATGCGTCGCGCCGCGCACCCCGTCGCGCATCACGAACAGCTCCGGCGGGCCGGAGGGGCCGGGCAGCCGCCGGGCCAGCCGGTCCAGCGCGCGCTGCCCGTCGCGGTCGGCGCAGGCGGGGCCGGTGACCTTGTGCAACCGCTGCATCAGCGCCTCGCCGATCTCCTCGCGCTTGACGGGCGGGACGACGCCGAGCGCGTGTTTCGACAATGCGCCGGGCAGCCAGAAGACCGCCAGCGCCACGGCGGCCACGGCGGTCGCGCCGATCAGCCCGATGCGAAGGCGGCCAGGGCGGGGGCGGCGGCCCTCCACCGCGCGGCGGACCCGCTCGATCGCCTCGATCATCGTGGTCTCGTCCTCGGGCAGTTCCAGCGTCTCGTCCTCAAGCCCGTCGGGGCTGTAGAGCGCGGGGCGGGTGCCGGGGTTCAGTCGCTCGACCGCGGCGAGGGACCAGTGGGCGAGGGGCCGGTCGGAGGCGTCGGTGAGGATCAGCGTGGCGTCGCCCAGCGAAACCACGACCTCGCGCCGCTGCGCCTCGGCGCTTTCGCGCCACAGGCCGCGGGCCTCGAGCCGCTGGTATTCGTTGAGGGCTGTCACCGTGGAAAGTGCCGATCTGCTCGTAGTTTTACGCCAGTCTATACCGGCACGGGCGGAGCGGCAATTCGTGACGGGGGGCGGGTAAGGCGGAGGCGCAGGGGAAGGCGGGGTGTGCAGGGGGCAGGCGGGATGAAACCCCGCCCCACGACGATGGGCCAAGCGGCTTGGAGGGCGGTGCTCGACGGTCGTGCTCAATCCCCGGCCCGGAACAAGGCCGCAGGCCGCCGGTCAAGCGCCCACCCGTCCCCTCGGGCTGGCGCTTTGGTGCCGTTGGCGCAGAGTGTCGGCAGGGGAGCTACCACGGCTGCCATCAATCAAGAGGCTCCGAGGTCAGGAAGCGCCATCCCACGGGCCGGCGCATGTCCGGCGAGTGTGGGGTGGCAGACGTCGGATAAACCGGTCGCGCGGGCGGCTGTCGCCTTTGGTGTCCGGACCCGAGCAGCGCCCGGGACACCTGCGCGATCCGATTCGGCAAGGGCGGAACCGGGCAGGAGCAGCGCCGTCCGCTAGGCTCCCGGAGAGCCGAGCCTCAGAGCGCCCGCGCCTTCTGCCGCAACTCGAACTTCTGGATCTTCCCCGTCGAGGTCTTCGGCAGTTCGCCGAACACCACCGCCTTGGGCGTCTTGAACCCGGCCAGCCGCTCCCGCGCATAGGCGATCAGCGCGGCGGCATCGCCCTTGCGCCCGTCCTTCAGTTCGACGAAAGCGCAGGGCACCTCGCCCCAAGTCTCGTCCGGCTTGGCCACCACCGCGCAGAGCAGCACGTCCGGGTGGCCCATCAGCGCGCTCTCCACCTCGACCGAGGAAATGTTCTCGCCCCCCGAGATGATGATGTCCTTCGCCCGGTCCCGGATCTGTGCGTACCCGTCGGGGTGCTGCACGGCGATGTCGCCGGAGTGGAAGTAGCCGCCGGCAAAGGCCTCCTCCGTCGCGGCCGGGTTCTTGTAATACCCTTTCATCACACCGTTGCCGCGGATCATGATTTCACCCTGCGTCGCGCCGTCCATCGGCACCTGCGCCATGCCCTCCGGGTCCATGACGGTGATGTGCTCATATGCCGGCATCGCCACGCCCTGCCGCGCCTTGACCGCCGCGCGGTCGTCGCCTTGAAGCGCGCCCCAGACGTCGTCGTCCCATGTGCATTCGGTGGCGGGGCCGTAGGTTTCGGTCAGCCCGTAGACCTGCGTGACGTTGAAGCCCATCGGCTCGATCGCGCGCAGGGTCGCGGGGGCGGGGGGCGCGCCGGCGGTGAAGACCTCGACGGTCTGGTCGAAGGCGCGGCGGCTCTCCTCCGGCGCGTTCACCAGCATGTTCAGCACGATGGGCGCGCCGCCGAAATGGGTCACGCCCTCGTCCGCGATGGCGTCGAACATCGGCTTCGCCGCGATGTCGCGCAGACAGACCACGGTGCCGCCCAGAAGCGGGATCATCCAGGCGTGGCACCAGCCATTGCAGTGGAAGAGCGGCACGATGGTCATGTATTTCGGATAGAGCACCATGCGCCACGACAGGACCTGCCCCATGGCGTTCAGATGCGCGCCGCGGTGGTGATAGACCACGCCCTTCGGCCGCCCGGTGGTGCCGGAGGTGTAGTTGAGCGCGATGCTCTCCCATTCGTCCTCCGGCATGATCCAGTCGAAGTCCGGGTCGCCGGTGGCGAGCAGGTCCTCGTAGCTCATGTGGTGGCCGTGGCCATGCACGCCCGCGTGGTCGTCCGGCACCTCGATGATCCTCGGCGCCGGCCCCTCCATCCGGTCAAGCGCCTCGGCCACAGTGGGCAGGAATTGCGGATCGGCGAGGATCACCTTCGCGCCGCCGTGGTCCAGGATGTAGGCCACCGTGTCCGGGTCCAGCCGCGTGTTGATCGCGTTCAGCACCGCGCCGCAGGCGGGCACGCCGAAGTGCGCCTCCACCTGCGGTGGAAGGTTGGGGATCATCGTCGCCACCACGTCGCCCGGTTTCACCCCCAGCTTCACCAGCGCCGAGGCAAGGCGGCTGACCCGCGCATGATACTCCCGGTAGGTCTTGCGGTGCGGGCCATAGACCACGGCCAGCCGGTCCGGCCAGATCCGCGCCGCGCGGGTCAGGTTCGACAGCGGCGTGAGTGGCACGTAATTCGCTGCGTTGCGCCCAAGCCCGGTTTCGTCTGCCAGCCAGCCCATATGAACCTCCCTATGTTCCGGACCACGATCCTGCCGCGCGGCCCGGACCGCCGCAAGTGCTTGCCGGGGCGGGCGGGGTGGCTATTCTGCCGCGCATGATCCTGTCACGCGGGCGGCGGTACCTGTTCATCCACATTCCCAAAACCGGCGGCACGGCGATGGCGCTGGCGCTGGAGGGGCGGGCGATGAAGGACGACCTGATGCTGGGCGACACGCCGAAGGCGCGGCAGCGGCGCGGGCGGCTGGACGGGGTGACGAGCCGCGGGCGGCTCTGGAAGCATTCGACACTGGCGGATCTGGACGGGGTGGTGACGGCAGAGGAGGCGACCGGTCTTTACGTCTTCACCTTGGTGCGCAACCCGTGGGATCGGGCGGTGAGCTATTACCACTGGCTGCGGGCGCAGCGCTTCGATCATCCGGCCGTGGTCCGGGCGCGGGCGACGGATTTTGCCGGGTTTCTCGCCGATCCGTCCACCCGGGCCGCGTTTCGCGCCAGCCCCGCGCGCAGCTACGTGACCGACGCGACGGGTGCGGAGCGCTGCGACCTCTATATCCGGCTGGAGCATCTGGCCGACGATGCGGTCCCGCTCTGGGCGCATCTGGGGTTCACGCTGGAGGTGGAGCGGGTCAACGCCTCGGACCGCAGGCGAGACTATCGGAGCTATTACACTGCAGAGACGGCGGCGCTGATCGCCGAGGCGTGCCGCGAGGACATCGAGCGGTTCGGCTACGTCTTCTGACGCGCCCAAACCCGCCGGATTTGCGTCTGGGTGGCGGGAAATCCGACTGGTTGGCGGGAAATGATCACGTTTTCTCAACATTGCCTCGGAATCGTCGCTTTGCAGACCCAAGCCCGGCCCGATTCTCTGGCCTGTTAACCTTATCGAACGACAAGCGGCAGAACGCCGGAAGAACGGGATGGACAGAATGCTGGATTACCGGGGTCATAACGACGATGCGCCGGACGCGGCCTTTGGCGGCGAGACCGGGGTCATGTCGGGCCTGATCGAGGGCACCAAGGTCGCCACCGCACTCGGCTGGCAGCGGGTCGAGAATGTCCGCGCGGGCGACCGTGTCCTGACCTTCGACAACGGGCTGCAGCCGGTGCGCGCGATCCGCCGCGTGTCGCTCTGGACCGGGGAGGGGCATGTGCCCCGGCGCTTCCGCCCGCTGCACGTGCCCGCCGGGGTGCTGGGCAATACCGACGACATGGTCGTGCTGCCGCGCCAGGGGCTGATGGTGGAAAGCGACGCGGCCGAGGCCGCGATCGGCGATCCCTTTCCGCTGGTGAGGGCCGAGGCGCTGGACGGTGTCTGCGGGATCCGCCGGATGCATGCGGCGTCGCCCTTCGACGTCTTCGTGATGCAGTTCGAGGATGACGAGATCGTCTTCACCGCGCATGGCGCGCTCTGCGTCTGCGCGGCGGCGGGCGACATGCTGCAGCGGCTGTTCCACGCCGCCGAGACCATCGAATACCGCCTGCTCTCGGACGACACCGACGCAGACCTGATTTCGCGGATCCGCCACGAGATCGCCGAGGCCGTCATGGCGGGCGACGACCGGATCGAGGCGACGCAGGCGCGCGTCGCATAAGCCATCCCTCGGGCAGGCCAAGCAGTCGCAAGCCGCCGCGTCCCCCAGGGGGCGCGGTGGTTTCGTTTCGGGGGTCGGCATGTCGGGCCGAACGTGTCCTTCCCTTTGCATGAAGGCCGAAGGCGGTGCCCGTCGTGTGCGCCGTCGCCGGGGGCCGGAGGCTGGCCACTCGGGCCGATATTCTGGTAGGTTCGGCCCGCTGCATCTGCACGGCGCCCGCCCGCATCAGTCGAAATGTTCTTCCAGCGTGCCGGTCAGCCAGCGCCAGCTCCGCCGGGCGGCCTTTTCCGAGTAGTTGCCCCCTGCGGGGTTGGTGAAGGCGTGGTCGGTATGACCGAAGCCGAGAATCTCCCAGTCCGGGCAATGCTCCGTCAGCTCCTCCGCGATCTCCACCACGGCGGGCGGCTTGGCCAGCCCGTCGTCCCAGCCGTGCAGCAGCACGACCGCCGCCTTCATCCGCTCGGTCGGGAAATCCGGCTTGTCGAAGATCCCGTGCAGCGACAGCGCCACCCGGAACTCCGCCCCCGTCCGCGCAAGGTCGAGCACGGCTTTCCCGCCGAGGCAATAGCCCATGGCCGCCAGCCGGTCCGCGTCCACCCCGGGCAGGCCGCGCATCTCGTCCAGGGCGCAGACCATCCGGTCGGCCAGCATCCGGCGATTGCCGTTGACCTCCTGCATCTTCTGCGCGGCCTCGGCCCGCTCGTCGGTCCGGAAGCCGCCGCCGTAGTAATCCATCGCGAAGGCGGTGTAGCCCAGCTCCGCCAGTCGCCGCGCCGTCTCCATCTCGAAATCGCGCAGGCCCATGAAGGCGGGGGCGATCATCACGGCGGGGCGGGGGCCGTCGCCCTCGGGCTCGGCGATGTAGCCCACGTATTCGGTGGTGCCGTCGGAATAGCTGTGGCTGCGGGTGCTGACCATGGGGTCCCTCCTGTTCCGGTTCGGGCGGAGCGTAGCAGCGGCGCAACGGGATGACAGCCGCGAATCGCCCGACGGGATCCGATTGTGGACGCAGGGGAAGGTGGGTCTATATGTTGTGGTGAGGGCGGGTTCCGCCCCCAGTCTCTCACACGGCGCCGTTTAGATGACATTCATCCGTGCTTGCCACATACGCCACCTGCCCGGACCAGCCAGGAGGGGCGTGTGAGCCTTGTCGAGCATTCCAGCCTGACACTTCCCTTCCCCCCGGGCCTGCAGTCCGAGGTGCGCACGCAATATGCCGCGCTCTGCTACCGGATCGTGCAGGACAAGCCGCAGTTCCTGCTGATCACCAGCCGGGGCACCCGGCGCTGGATCGTGCCCAAGGGCTGGCCGATGACCGGCCGCACCGCCCCCGCATGCGCCCTGCGCGAAGCCTATGAGGAGGCGGGCGTGATCGGTCACGCGGCAGAGGACCCGCTGGGCGTCTATCCATACATGAAACTGCTGCACGACGGCTCCGCCGTGCCCTGCGCGGTGCTGGTCTATGCCGTCCGCGTCACTGCCCTGCGGGCCGAGTTCCCGGAGGCGGGGGAGCGGCGGCGCAAGTGGTATCGCCGGAAGAAGGCCGCCCGGACGGTGGGGGAGCCGGCGCTGTCGCGGATCATCCTCGGCTTCGATCCGGGGCAGGTGGCGCTGTCCGGCTCCGCTTGATCTCCTCCCTGGCATGATTATGTTTTACCGACAAGAAGATCGGGCAGACATACATGATTCAGTTCTCACTCAAATGCCCCAAGGACCACCGGTTTGACAGCTGGTTCCAGTCGGCCGAGGCCTATGACAAGCTGGCCGCCGCCGGCATGGTGTCCTGCGCCGTCTGCGGGGCGGAGGGCGTGCAGAAGGCGCCGATGGCCCCCCGTGTCGCCAGCAGCCGGGAGGGGGAGGCGCCCCGCGCCCGGCCCCTGTCGCAGCCGCGCAGCGCCGCCGAACAGGCGGTTGCCGAGCTGCGCCGCCGGATCGAGGCGGGGTCGGAGGACGTGGGCCGCAACTTTGTCCGCGAGGCCCGCGCGATCCATTCCGGCGAGGCGCCCGAGCGTCCCATCCGCGGCGAGGCGCGGGTGGACGAGGCGCGCAAGCTGCTGGAGGACGGGGTGCCGGTCATGCCGCTGCCCTTCCTGAACGCCCGCAAGACGAACTGAGGAGCCTCCCATGCATGTCGTAATCACCGGCGCCAGCCGCGGGGTCGGCGCGGCCCTGAAATCCGCCTACGAGGCCGCGGGCCACCGGGTCACCGGCACCTCGCGCCGGGGCGGCGACGGCTTGGTCGCGGCGGAGATGACCGATCCGGCCTCGATCCGCGCACTGGCCGAGGGGCTGGGCGGCGCTCCGGTCGACCTGCTTGTCTGCAACGCGGGGCTCTACCTCGACAAGGGGCAGAAGGACATAGCCACCGGCTACCCGCCCGAGATGTGGGCGGAGCAGCTGGCGGTGAACGTCACCGCGCCGTTCCTCTGCGTGCAGGCGTTGCTGCCGAACCTGCGCGACGCGCGCGGGAAGGTCGCGATCATCTCGTCGCAGATGGGATCCTCGACGCTGGCCAGCGGCAATGCCTTCATCTACCGCGCCAGCAAGGCGGCGGCGCTGAACCTGGGGCTGAACCTCGCCACCGCGCTTAAGGACGACGGGATCGCCGTCGGCATCTATCACCCCGGCTGGGTGCAGACCGACATGGGCGGCGCCGCGGCCGCCGTCACACCGGGGGACAGCGCCGCCGGGCTGGCGGCGCGGTTCGAGGAGCTGTCGCCCAAGACGACCGGGTGCTTCCGCACATGGGACGGACGCGCCCACGCGGTCTGAGCCGGCGAACGGGAGGGCCGATCGTTAAAATGCGACCGAACTGCCGCCCGAGGCTTAACCATCCGGTAGGACCTAGGCGGGAGTCTCTGCGTCGTGGGGGCGATCAGCCAGTGAGACGGTCATGGATGTTTCAGTCTCTTCCCTTTCCGCGCCCGCCTATGTTCGGGCGCTTCCGCCCGACCCGGGGCCTAGCCCGGCACCCGTCGCCAGCCGCCCGATCCTGATCGCGCCGCGCACCGGTCCGCTTCCCGCGGGCGCCGACCCGATGGCGCTTTTCGACAGCCTGCTGGTCAGCGTGGACATCCGGGGCCCGCAGCTGCTGCGCTCCTCGCGCTATGCCGCGCAGCTTTACAGCGAGATGCAGCGCCTGCTGATGCGGCTGAACTGACCGGGGACCCCGGGCCGAGGAGCCTGCCCGCAACAGGCGGGAGGGCATCCTCGCGCGGCAAAAATCCTGTTGATCCCCCGGGCGTCTCCCCCTATACGGCGCTTTCCAACCGCACGGCCGGCCCGGAGTGGCATGCCGAGTCGTGCATAAGTGACCGATCCCAGAGGAGACGGAAATGCCCAAGATGAAGACGAAGTCGAGCGTCAAGAAGCGGTTCAAGGTGACCGCATCGGGACGCATCAAGGTGGCCCAGGCCGGCAAGCGCCACGGCATGATCAAGCGGACGACCAAGTTCATCCGCAACGCCCGCGGCACCACGCTCCTGTCCAAGGCTGATGAACAGATCATCAAGCCGATGATGCCCTACCACAAGAAGTAAGGAGGCTACCTTATGTCCCGAGTCAAAGGTGGCACCACCACCCACGCCCGCCACAAGAAAGTTCTCGACGCGGCGAAAGGCTATTACGGCCGCCGCAAGAACACCTTCAAGGTCGCCCGCCAGGCCGTCGACAAGGCCAACCAGTACGCGACCCGCGACCGCAAGAACCGCAAGCGTAACTTCCGCGCCCTGTGGATCCAGCGGATCAACGCGGCTGTCCGCGCGCATGACGAGGCGCTGACCTATTCCCGCTTCATCAACGGCCTGTCGCTGGCCGGGATCGAGGTGGACCGCAAGGTTCTCGCCGATCTGGCCGTACACGAGCCCGAGGCGTTTGGCGCGATCGTCGACAAGGCGAAAGCCGCGCTGCCCGCCTGATCCGCTCAGGCCTCCGAATTCAGGAAGGGCCGCCCGGCTGGGGCGGCCCTTTTTCGTTGGAGAGGGACGATGGAACGATCACTGCCGTCGCAGGCGCGCGCCCAACTCGACGATCCGCTCGAGATAGGCCAGCCCGATGCACTGCGGGTCGGCGCCGCAACCGTCGCGCTCCTGCCGGAGCCAGGCCATCTGGGCCCGGTCGCCGTCCGCCGCCTTCACCGACCCGTAGACCGCGCCGAGCGCCGCATCCATGTCCGCCAGCCGCGGGGTCCGGCAGATCACCCGTTCCGTGGGGTTGAGTGTTCCGTCGCACCAGGGCCGGAGCAGCCCGCCCGAGGGCGCGGGCGCGCCCGTCTCGTCCGGATAGCGCGGGATCTGCGCCATCGGCAGGTCGTCACGGCGGGCGGGCCGGCGCGGTTCGAGCCGCCGGATGCGGTCGCGGTAGGACATCTCGATGCACACCACGTCCGTGCCGCAGGCGTTCCGGCGCTGCAGCCACTCGCGCTGCGCGAGGGACAGGCCGGCACGGCCCGCGCCCTCCGCCGTGTAAACCTCGGTCAGCCGGCGGTCGAGGCGGGACAGGATGATGTCATCGCAGATGGTGCGTTCGGTGGGCGTCAGGCCCGCGTTGCCGCACCAGCTTTGCGCCGGGGCCGCGGCGGGCAGGGCGAGAAGGGCGAGGGCGGCAAGGAAGGCTTTCATGCTGGGAAGAACCGGCGCGCGGCCCGGGGGTTCCATCGCGCGGCGGTCAGCCTTGCGCTGCCTGCGCTCTGCCGCTAGCTAGGCCACGCGCTCGATCCGGAGGAAAACATGCAGGAACTGCGGGACAAGTACATCCAGGCCATCGGCTCGGCCGCCGACGAGGCCGCGCTCGAAGAGCTCCGGGTGCAGGCTGTCGGCAAGAAGGGCGAGATCAGCCTGAAGATGCGCGAGCTGGGCAAGATGACGCCCGAGGAGCGCCAGACGGCCGGCCCCGCGCTGAACGCGCTGAAGGACGAGATCAACTCGGCCCTCGCCGCCAAGAAGACCGCGCTGGCGGATGCGGCGCTGGACGAACGGCTGAAGGCCGAATGGCTGGACGTGACGCTGCCCGGCCGCGACCGGCGGCAGGGGACGATCCACCCGGTGAGCCAGGTCTGGGAGGAATGCACCGCCATCTTCGCCGACATGGGCTTTGCCGTGGCCGAAGGCCCGCAGGTCGAGGACGACTGGTACAATTTCGACGCGCTGAACATCCCCGGCCACCACCCCGCGCGGGCCGAGATGGACACGTTCTACATGCACCGTGCCGAGGGCGACGACCGCCCGCCGCACGTGCTGCGGACCCACACCTCGCCGGTTCAGATCCGCGCGATGCAGGCGCAGGGCGCGCCGATCCGGGTGATCGCGCCGGGCCGCGTCTACCGGGCGGATTACGACCAGACCCACACGCCGATGTTCCACCAGGTCGAGGGTCTGGCGATCGACCGCGACATCTCGATGGCGAACCTGAAATGGGTGCTGGAGGAGTTCTTCTCGGCCTATTTCGGCACATCGGTGAAGACCCGCTTCCGCGCCTCGCATTTCCCCTTCACGGAGCCTTCGGCCGAGGTCGACATCCAGTGCTCCTGGGAAGGCGGCACGGTGAAGGTCGGCGAGGGCGACGACTGGCTCGAGGTTCTGGGCTCCGGCATGGTGCATCCCAAGGTGCTGGAGGCCGGCGGCGTGGACCCCTCCGAGTGGCAGGGCTTCGCCTTCGGCATGGGGATCGACCGGATCGCGATGCTGAAATACGGGATCCCGGACCTGCGGGCGTTCTTCGATTCAGACCTGCGGTGGCTGCGGCACTACGGGTTCCCGGCGCTGCAGGTGCCGACGCTGCGGGGGGGCATCTGAGCCGTCATGACTCCGGTCCGCTTCCGCTTCGGTGATACCGAACGGCTCTGCAACGAGCTGACCGCGCTGGTGCGCGCGGGGCGGAAGACCGCGACCTGCGAGCGGGCCTCGGCCTTCAGGCCGGGCAAGGAGACGCTGCCCGAGGCCGGGCGCCGCGACATCGCGCTGAACTGGGACGGGAGCCCGGCGGTGGAGACGGAGACCCTCTCGGTCGACTTCCGCCGCTTCGACGAGGTGGACGAGGGTTTCGCGCTGGCCGAGGGCGAGAACGACAGCCTCGAGGGCTGGCGCGCGGATCACCGGGTCTATTTCGAGCGGACCGGCGGGTGGTCCCCGGACATGATGCTGATGTGCGAGCGGTTCCGCGTGATCCGCGATTTCGAGAAGGAGTGAGCCGATGCAGTTCTTCCGACACGAGAACCGCGAGAAATCAGAAGCCAGCCGGGACCTCTGGGCCCGTTACGAGATCTACTACACCTTCGTCGATTTCGGCGCCGCCTTCGCCTTCATCATCGGCTCGGTGATGTTCTTTTCCGAGGACTGGCAGACGCCCGGAACCTGGCTTTTCCTCATCGGCTCGATCCTCTTCGCGATGAAACCGACGATCCGCCTCGTGCGGGAAATCAAGCTCTACCGGATGGGCGATTACGACGACCTCGCCCAACGGCTGAAGCACTAGGAGCACGACATGAAATTCACCCTCTCCTGGCTGAAGGACCACCTCGACACCACCGCAAGCGTGGACGAGATCGTCGAGACCCTGACCGATATCGGGCTCGAGGTCGAAGGGGTCGAGGACCCGGCGGCGAAGCTGAAGGGCTTCAGGCTGGTCAAGGTTCTGGAGGCCGAACAGCACCCGGATGCCGACAAGCTGCGGGTCTGCAAGGTGCAGACCGACGAGGGCGAGACCCAGATCGTCTGCGGCGCGCCGAACGCGCGGGCCGGGATCACGGCGGTGCTGGCGAAGCCGGGGATGTACATCCCGGGGCTCGATATCACCATCTCGGTCGGCAAGATCCGTGGCGTGGAAAGCCACGGCATGATGGCCTCGGAACGCGAGCTTGAGCTGTCGGACGAACACAACGGGATCATCGAACTGCCCTCGGGCGAGGTTGGGCAGGAATTCGGCGACTGGCTGGCGCAGAACGACCCGGCCAAGGTCGATCCGGTGATCGAGATCGCGATCACGCCCAACCGTCCCGACGCGCTTGGCGTGCGGGGGATCGCGCGGGACCTGGCGGCGCGGGGGCTGGGCACGCTGAAACCGGCGAAGACGGCCTCGGTCGCGGGGAAATTCCCGTGCCCGATCAACGTCAGTATTGACGCGGACGCGCGGGACGGCTGCTATCTCTTCGCCGGCCGCCTTGTGAAGGGCGTGAAGAACGGCCCCAGCCCGCAATGGCTGCAGGACCGGCTGAAGGCGATCGGTCTGCGCCCGATCTCGGCCCTTGTCGATATCACCAACTTCTTCACCTACGACATGAACCGCCCGCTGCACGTCTTCGACGCGGCGAAGGTGAAGGGCGACCTGCGGATCCATTCGTCCAAGGGCGGCGAGGAACTGCTGGCTCTGGACGAGAAGACCTACACCCTGCCGGAAGGCGTGCTGGTGATCTCGGACGACGCGGGCGTCGAGAGCATCGGCGGCATCATGGGCGGGGAGGAGACCGGCTGCACCGAGGAGACCACCGATGTCTTCATCGAGGCGGCCTATTGGGATCACATCCGCATCGCCCTGGGCGGGCGGGCGCTGAAGATCAATTCCGACGCGCGCTACCGCAACGAACGCGGGATCGATCCGGGCTTCAACATGGAGGGGCTGGAGCTGGCGACGCAGATGGTGCTGGACCTCTGCGGCGGCGAAGCGTCCGAGGTCGTCGTTGCGGGCGCGGCGCCGGACGTGGCGCGGGCCTACCGGCTGGACACCGACCGCTGCGCCTCTCTCGTCGGGATGGACATCCCGGCGGCCGAACAGCGCGCGACGCTGGAACGGCTGGGCTTCGTGATGGAAGGGGACATGGCGCATGTGCCCTCGTGGCGGCCCGATGTGCTGGGCGAGGCGGACTTGGTGGAAGAGGTCGCGCGCATGGCGTCCCTCACCAGGCTTGAGCCGAAGCCGATGGCGCGGGCCCGGACGGGGGTGCCCAAGCCCATCCTGACCCCGATCCAGAAGCGCGAGCAGATCGCGCGGCGGACGGCGGCGGCGCTCGGCTACAACGAATGCGTGACCTATTCGTTCATCGACCGGGCCAGCGCTGCGCTGTTCGGCGGCGGGACCGAGGCCACGATGCTGGCGAACCCGATCTCGGCCGACATGAGCCACATGCGCCCCGACCTGCTGCCCGGCCTGTTGCAGGCCGCCGCGCGGAACCAGGCGCGCGGGATGGGCGATCTGGCCCTGTTCGAGGTCGGCGCCGTCTGGCACGGCGGTGAGCCGGGCGAACAGAAGCTGATGGTCTCGGGCCTGCTGGTCGAACGGACCGGTCCCAAGGACGTGCACGGCGCGGCGCGGGCGGTGGACGTCTACGACGTCAAGGCGGATGCCGAGGCGATCCTGTCGGCCATCGGCGCGCCCGCCAAGGTGCAGGTGCTGCGCGACGGCGACCCGTGGTGGCACCCGGGGCGGCACGGGCGGATCTGCCTCGGGCCGAAGAAGATGCTGGCGGTGTTCGGCGAGGTGCATCCGAAGACCCTGCGCGAGATGGACGTGAAGGGCCCGGCGGTGGCCTTTACCATCTGGCCCGAGGAGGTCCCGCTGCCGAAGAACGCGAGCGCCGCGAAGGGCGCGCTCGAGATCAGCGACCTGCAGGCGGTGGAGCGCGATTTCGCCTTCGTCGTGGACGCGCAGGTGGCGGCGCTCGACCTCGTGAACGCGGCGGCGGGGGCCGACAAGGCGCTGATCGCGGAGGTGCGGGTGTTCGACGAATTCATCGGCGGCTCGCTGGGGGAGGGCAAGAAATCCCTCGCCGTGACGGTCCGGATCGAACCGAAGGCGGCGACGCTGAAGGAGGCCGAGATCGAGGCGCTGTCGAAGAAGATCGTCGAGAAGGTCGAGAAGGCCACCGGCGGCACGCTCAGGGGCTGATCCCGGCGCGCGCCGCGCGCGGCTGTGCACCATCGCCCCGTCCGCCGTCCCGCGGGCGGGGTTAGCATTTCAGGAGGACAGGACATGACGTTGAAGGTTTACCTCTCGGGCGAGATCCACACCGACTGGCGCGAGGAGATCATGGCAGGGGCCGAGGGGCTGGATGTCGCCTTCGACGCCCCGGTGACGGATCACGCGGCCAGCGACGATTGCGGCGTCGCAATTCTGGGGGCCGAGGACAGCAAGGTCTGGCACGACCACAAGGGGGCCAAGCTGAACGCGATCCGCACCCGCACCGCGATCGAGAAGGCGGACGTGGTCGTCGTCCGCTTCGGCGAGAAATACAAGCAGTGGAACGCGGCCTTCGACGCCGGCTATGCGGCCGCGCTCGGCAAGGCGCTGATCGTGCTGCACCGGGCCGAACACGGCCATGCGCTGAAGGAGGTCGACGCCGCCGCGCTGGCCGTGGCCGAGGAGCCGCGGCAGGTGGTCGAAATCCTGCGCTACGTGCTGACCGGGCGGCTGCCCGGCTAACCCGTCGCGGCGGAGGCGGCGGCGACGGGCGTGCGCTCCAGCACCAGCAGGGTCATCATGCCGACCGGCGGCAGCGCCCGGGTCTCGCGCAGCGATATCCCGGGCGTGCCGGTCACGACCGTCTTGTCGAAATCCGAATGCCAGCCGAGGACATTCGCGAAGGGCGCCATGAACCGTTCGATCCGGGCGAGGCCGCCGGTGTCCCGCGCGAAATGGTTGGTGACCACCAGCACACCGCCGGGCCGCAGCACGCGGACCATCTCGGCCATCACCCGCTCGGGTTCGGGCACGACCGAGATCATGTGCATCGCCGCCACCGCGTCGAAACTCGCGTCGGGGAAATCGAGCGCGCGGGCGTCCATCTGGCGCAGGCCGGCGACATGGGTGAGCCGCTCGTCCTTCACCCGCGCGGCGGCCTTGGCGAGCATCTCCTCGGAATAATCGACCCCGGTCACCTGTTTGTCCGCCCCGTAAAGCGGCAGGGCCAGCCCGGTGCCGACCCCGACCTCAAGGAGATCGGGCCCGGCATGGCGGTTCAGGTAATCCACGCTGGCCAGCCGTCCGGCCTTGGTGGCGGCCCCGAAGGTCCTGTCGTAGATCGGGGCCCAACGGGCGTAGGAGGACTTGACCGCGTCGATATCCAAGAGCTCACTCTTCCTTCTTCTTCCTGAACCGTCTCAACTGCGCCAGCACGATGGTCACCGCGTAAATCCCCGTCAACACGGCCAGCGTGGCCCAGGGATAGATCAGCAGCGCGGCGCCCAGCAGGACAACGCCCAACAGGACGAAGGGCGCATTGTTTCGTGACACGCGAATGTTCTTGAACGAAAAGGTAGGCATCCGGCTGATCATCGCCAGTCCCACGATCACCACGTAGATGGCGGTCAGCGTGGGCGGGAAAATATCCGGCACCGAAGCGATGAAGGACAGCACCATCGGCATCAGCGCCAGCACCGCCCCGGCGGGCGAGGGGATGCCGGTGAAATAGGCGCCCGTGCCGCCGATGCCGGACTTCGCCTCGGCGTTGAAGCGGGCGAGCCGCAGGACGCAGCAGAGCGCGAAGCAGAGGCAGGTGATCCAGCCGATGCCGCCGATCTCGTGGAGCGACCAGAAATAGAGGATCAGCGCCGGGGCGACGCCGAAGTTCAGGAAATCCGACAGCGAATCGAGCTCGGCGCCGATCAGCGACTGGCTGCGCATCATGCGGGCAAGCCGCCCGTCCAGCCCGTCCAGCACGCCCGCCACCAGCACCATCCGGACCGCCCATTCGTATTCGCCTTGAAAGGCGAAGCGGATCCCCGTCATCCCCGCGCAGACCGCGACCAGCGTGACGAGGTTCGGCAGCAGCCGCGCAAGCGGAAGATCGCGTCCTCTCTCGGTGGGGCGGGGGCGGCGCACGATCACTCGGTCCGGAACTCTCGGTGCGGGTCGGGCGAGGCGAGGTCGGCCAGCACCGTCTCACCCGCGACCATCGTCTGGCCGACGGCGACCAGCGGATCGACCCCGTCCGGGAGGTAGACGTCGAGGCGGGAGCCGAAGCGGATCAGACCGAAGCGCTGACCGGTCGACAGGATGCGCTCGGGCGCGGTGAAGCAGAGGATGCGGCGCGCCACCAGACCCGCGATCTGCACCACCGGCAACTGCCGCCCGTCGGGCAGGTCGATCAGGATCGAATTGCGCTCGTTGTCTTCGCTCGCCTTGTCCAGCGAGGCGTTGAAGAACTTGCCGGGCTTGTAGGCCACCGCCGCCACCCGGCCGCCGATCGGCGCGCGGTTGATGTGGCAATTGAACACCGACATGAACACGCTGACCCGCATCAGCGGCACGTCGGGCAGGCCCAGTTCGACCGGCGGCACGGCCGGTTCGATGAGCGAGACGATGCCATCCGCCGGGCTGACGATCAGCCCCTCGCGGTCGGGCACCGTGCGGACCGGGTCGCGGAAGAAGTAGTAGCACCAGATCGTCAACCCGACGCCGATCCAGCCCAGCACGTCCCAGATCAGGAAGAGCACCAGCGTGATGACCGCGAAGATCGCGACGAAACGGCGCCCCTCGGGGTGCATCGGCTTGATGAAGGTTTCGCTCATGCGCATGGCGGACTGGCCCCTGTCTCGGTTCCCACGGTCCTAAAACGTCGGGCCGCAAGAGACAAGGAACCTGCGCGTGAACGACGCCCGATCGGCGGAAGGGCCCGGTGCGTCCCGAGCCCCGGGCGGTCAACTTTCCGGACGTGCCGGGATGTTCGAGCCGCGCTGCGCCGCGGGACGCTCCATGAAGCGATCGACATAGGGCTGCAGGTGGGCAAAATCGTCCCAGCCGACGACATCCTTGGCGCCGTAGAAGTCCAGCGCCTGCACCCAGGGCACGATCGCAATGTCGGCGATGGAATACTCGCCCGCGACCCAGTCGCGCCCCTCGAGCGCGCCGTTCAGCACGTTCAGCAGGCGCTTCGCTTCGCCCACGAAACGGTCTCGGGGGCGCGGATCCTCAATGTCTTTGCCGGCGAACTTGTAGAAGAAGCCAAGCTGGCCCAGCATCGGCCCAAGGCCGCCCATCTGCCACATCAGCCACTTGATCGCCTCGTGTTTGCCCGCGCCCTCGGGCAGCAGCTTGCCGGTTTTCTCGGCGAGGTAGATCAGGATCGCGCCGCTTTCGAACAGCCCCAGCGGTTTGCCGCCCGGGCCGTCCGGGTCGATGATCGCGGGGATCTTGTTGTTCGGCGAAAGCGACAGGAATTCCGGGCTTCGCACGTGCTCGTCGCCCAAGAGGACGAGGTGCGGCTCGTAGGGCAGGCCGATCTCTTCCAGCGCGATGGACACCTTCTTTCCGTTCGGCGTCGGGAAGGAATAGAGCTGCAGGACCGAAGGATCTTCGGCGGGCCAGCGGTCGTTGATCTTCATGTCGGTGATGGACAAGGAAACAGCCTCCTTTTGCGTGGGTTCAGCATACATCCGGGCGTTGCAGGATTACAGCAGCGGCTTTGCGCGCAGAGGTGCTAGGCTGTGTGCGGCGCCGCAGGTGTCGGCGCGCAGAGAATGAGGAAAAAAAGCAAATGATCAGCGAGTTCAAAGCGTTCATCGCCAAGGGCAATGTCATGGACATGGCCGTGGGGATCATAATCGGCGCGGCCTTCACCGCCATCGTGAAGTCGATGGTGGACGACCTGATCAACCCCGTCCTGGGGCTCTTCACCGGCGGCGTGGATTTCACCGACCAGTTCCTCCTGCTGAGCGGCGAGGGCGACTACACCAGCCTCGCCGCCGCGCGGGAGGCCGGGGCAGCGGTCTTCGCCTACGGCGCCTTCCTGACGGCGGTCATCAACTTCCTTATCATCGCCTTCGTCGTCTTTCTGCTGGTGCGCTACGTCAACCGGGTCAGGGAGGCGACCACCCGGAAACCGGAACAGCCGGCCGAAGCCGCCCCCGCCGGCCCCACCGAACTGGACGTGCTGCTGGAGATCCGGGATTCGCTGAAACGCGCCTGATCCAGGGTGGACGCAGGATAACCCTGCGCCAATCTGCCACTGTTTCGAATATTCTCCGTTGCGGCCGCCGGCGTGGCGGAGAATATTCGCCGCATGTCGCTCGATACCATAGACCGTGCCATCCTGCGGGCCCTGCAACGTCAGGGCCGCATCTCGAATGCCGACCTCTCCGTGAAGGTGCACCTGTCGCCCTCGGCCTGCCACCGCCGGGTGCAGCGGCTGGAGCAATCGGGATACGTGCGCGATTACGTGGCGCTGCTGGATGCCCGGAAGCTGGGCGTCTCCACCACCGTTTTCGTCGAGATCACGTTGCAAGGCCAGTCCGACGAGATCCTCGAGGCGTTCGAAACGGCGGTCTCGCGCATTCCCGACGTTCTGGAGTGCCACCTGATGGCGGGGACCGCGGATTACATCCTCAAGGTCGTCGCCGAAAGCACCGAGGATTTCGCCCGCATCCACCGCCAGCACCTGACGCGGCTGCCGGGCGTGGCGCAGATGCAGTCGAGCTTCGCGCTGCGCACCGTCTTCAAGACCACCGCGCTGCCGGTCTGACCCGGCCCGCTCTTCCTCTGGTCCCGTATCCTCGGGGGGAGCCGGCGCCCTGCGCCGGCGGGGGGCAGACAGCCCCCCTGCGACGGCGCCGCAGCTCAGCCGACGAAGGCCTTCTCGACCACGTATTCCTTCGGCTCGGAATTCGCGCCCTCGCGCAGCCCGTGGCTTTCGAGGATCTCCTTGATGTCGAGGTTCAGCCCCATCGAGCCGCAGACCATCGCGCGGTCGGTGTCCGGGCCGAAATCCTCGATCCCGAGGTCGCGGAAGACCTCGCCCGAGCGCAGCAGGTCCGTGATCCGGCCGGTCTTGGCGCTCGGCTCGCGGGTGGTGGTCGGGTAGTAGACCAGCTTGTCCAGCCCGTCGCCGATCAGGTCGCGCAGCATCTCGTCCGAGCGCACGCTCTCCACCAGCTGCCGCCCGTACTCCAGATCCTGCACCTCGCGGCAGGTGTGGGTGAGGATGATCTTGTCGTAATCTTCGTAGGTCTGCGGGTCGCGGATGAGCGAGGCGAAGGGCGCGATGCCGGTGCCGGTGGCGAAGAACCAGAGCCGCTTGCCGGGCAAAAGCGCGTCATGCACCAGCGTGCCGACGGGCTTGGGCCGCAGGATGATCTGGTCGCCCGGCTTGATGTGCTGCAGCTTCGAGGTCAGCGGGCCGTCCTGCACCTTGATCGAATAGAACTCCAGCTCCTCGTCCCACGAGGGCGAGGCGATGGAATAGGCGCGCAGCAGCGGCTTCTGCTTGCCGGTCTTGGGGTCCGGTTCGCCCATAAGGCCGATCATCACGAATTCGCCCGAGCGGAAGCGCAGCGAGGCCGGCCGCGTCACCCGGAAGGAAAACAGCCGGTCGGTCCAGTGCGTCACCTCGGTCACGGTCTGCGCGTCGGGCAGGGCCGGGGCTTTGGGAATGTCGGTTCTGGTGTCTACCATCGTCATGTCATCTATCGGGCCGCGTCACGGCCTCCTCTACTGTCTCGGTCCGGTGTTGGAAAGGGCTTCAGCCCGCGCGCAGGCGCGACTGATAGTCATGGGCGCGCCAATCGGACCGGAATGTCCACTGGTCCTCGGGTTGGCGGGCGGCCAGTTCGTCGCTGATCTCGACCTCGTCGAACCCCGACCGGCGGGCCATCGCGTACTGGTCCGCAATGACGTGACCCTGCGCCCGAAGCCGCCCCTCGTAGCCGCGCATCCGCAGGCGCTTGGCGATGGTGAAGCCGCGCCCGTCCGAGAAGGACGGGAAGTTCACCCGGATCATCGCCGGCGCCGGGTCGAGCACGACCTCCTCCGCGTCGGCGTCGGAGGCGAGGTCGACGATGTCGTCCAGCGCGCCCTCGGGCCAGTCGTCGGCGGCGAAGCCGCTGTCGGTCACGATCACACTCATGCGTCCACTCCTTTGCGCACCACCTTGCCATCGACAATGTGGATGCCGCATTCGTTCTTGTCCTGCCCGCGCCAGCGCCCGGCCCGCGGATCCTCGCCCGGTTTCACCGGCGAGGTGCAGGGCGCGCAGCCGATCGAGGGATAGCCCCGCGCCACCAGCGGATGCCGGGGCAGGCGGTTTTCGTCCATGTAGGCGCGGATGTCCTCGGGCGCCCAATGGGCCAGCGGGTTGACCTTGATCCGCTGCGGCCCGTCCGCCTCGAAGAATTCCAGCGCCTGCCGGGTGGATCCCTGGTAGCGTTTCCGCCCGGTGATCCAGCCGTCGTATTCCGCCAGCACCCGCTGCAGGGGCCGCGTCTTCCGCAGGTCGCAGCAGGCGTCGGTGTCGCGCCGGTGCAGGGTGCCGTCCGGATCCTCCGCCGCCAGAGCCTCGTCCGCCGCGCGGATGATGCGGACGTTCTCCAGCCCAAGACGTTCGGACAGTTCCGCCTGGTAGACCAGCGTTTCCGGGAACAGCATCTGCGTGTCGATGAAGATCACCGGTGTCTTGCGGTCGATGACCGAGATCAGGTGCAGCAGCACAACCGATTCCGCCCCGAACGACGAGACCAGCGCGAGCTTGCCCGCCTGCGGATCCTTCAGCGCGCCGGTCAGCACCGCCGTGGCGCCGTGATGGCGATAGCGGTCGTTCAGCGCGGCGATGCGGGCCGCCTGCGCTTCCGGCGGCTCGCCCGCGAAGTCGAGAGCGGCTTCAGGCATCCACGGTTTCCTTGGGATAGAGCGCTTCCTTGAACGGCTCGGCGCCAAGGCGGCGGTAGGTTTCGAGGAAGGTTTCCTCTGGCCCGTCTCGCTGGTCGAGATAAGCGCGCACGATCCGTTCCACCGCGTCCGTCACCTCGTCATAGGCAAAGCCCGGCCCCATCCGCTCCCCGATCGAGGCGGTTTCGGTGCCGTCGCCGCCGAGGGTGATCTGGTAGTTCTCCACCCCCGCGCGATCGAGACCCAGGATGCCGATATGGCCGACGTGATGGTGCCCGCAGGCGTTGATGCAGCCCGAGATCTTCAGCTTCAGCGGACCGATGTCGTGCTCCATCTTCAGCGCGTCGAACCGTTCCGCGATCTCCTGCGCGACGGGGATCGACCGGGCCGTCGCCAGCGCGCAGTAATCCATGCCGGGGCAGGCGATGATGTCGGAGATCAGCCCGATGTTCGCGGTGGCGAGGTCGGCCGCCTTCAGCGCGGCATGAACCGTCGGCAGGTCCGAGCGGTGGACATGTGGCAGGATTACGTTCTGCTCGTGGCTGATGCGCAGCTCGTCGTGGCCGTAGCGTTCGGCGAGGTCCGCCATCACGCGCATCTGCTCCGAGGTCGCGTCGCCTGGCGTCGCACCGTGTTTCTTGAGGCTGATCGACACGATGGCATAGCCGTCCTGCTTGTGCGCGAAGAGGTTCGTGTCGCACCACGAGCGGAACACGGGGTCCTTGCGGTAGGCGTCGTCATAGGCGTCGGTCGGCCCGTTGCGGAAGGCGGGCGGGGCGAAGTGCTGCCGGATCGCCGCGAGCATCTCCTGGTCGACGCCGGTGAAAAGCGGCTTCAGTTCGGCGAAGCGCGCCTCGACCTTCTCGCGGATCGTGTCGATGCCGTTCTCGTGCACGGTGATCTTGATCCGCGCCTTGTACTTGTTGTCGCGGCGGCCCAGCACGTTGTAGGTGCTGACGATCGCTTCGAGATAGGGCAGCAGGTCGTCCTTGGGCAGGAAGTCGCGGATCACCTTGCCGATCATCGGCGTCCGGCCCAGGCCGCCGCCGACCAGCACCTCGTAGCCCTGTGCGCCGTCGCGTTCGACCATGCGCAGGCCGATGTCATGCGCCTTTGTCACGGCGCGGTCGTTCGGGCTGCCGGTGACGGCGATCTTGAACTTGCGCGGCAGGAACTGGAATTCCGGGTGGTCGGTCGACCACTGGCGCAGCAGCTCGGCCACCGGGCGGGGATCGGCGATCTCGTCCTTGGCGGCCCCGGCGAAATGGTCGGCGGTGACGTTCCGGATCGTGTTGCCCGAAGTCTGGATGGCGTGCATCCCGACATCGGCCAGCGCGTCCAGCATGTCGGGCACGTCTTTCAGCTTGGGCCAGTTGTACTGGATGTTCTGCCGGGTGGTGAAATGGCCGTAGCCCCGGTCCCAGCGGTCGGCGATCATCGCCAGCTGCCGCATCTGGGTCGAGGACAGCGTGCCGTAGGGAATCGCCACCCGCAGCATGTAGGCGTGCAGCTGCAGGTAGAGCCCGTTCATCAGGCGCAGCGGCTTGAATTCGTCCTCGGTCAGCGAGCCGTCGATGCGGCGCTCCACCTGCGCCCGGAACTGGGCGTTGCGGGCGGCGAGGAAATCGCGGTCGAAATCGTTGTACTGGTACATGCTTGCTCCGGGCGCGGCTTACGCGCGCTCCTCCTGCTTGCCGTGGAAGTAGTTCGAGGGGCCGGTGCGGCGGAAATCCTCGCGGAAGTGGGTGGGCTCGGGGCCGTCGCGGCCCTGTTCCATGTCGGCGAGATAGGCGCCGACGACCTCGGAGACGCGGCGCTCGGCCTCGATCAGGCGCAGCTCGGCATGGGCCTCGTCGGTCAGAAGCTCGGCTTCCTTCAGGTCGCGGGTCCAGCGGTCGTCCTTGGTCAGGTAGACCACGTCGCCCTCCAGCAGGGCGTTGGCGGTGACGACTTTCGGGGTGAAGGCGCGGGGCATCAGGCTGTTTCCTTCAGTGCTTGAGCGGGGGCAGGGCCGGGAAGGCCCGGGATTTCGGTCACGGAGAGGGCGGAGGCGCGGCAGCCTTCGGCCAGCGAGGCCGGCAGGGGGGCGGCGGCGATGTAGAGCACATGCGCGCCGGTCTTGGCATGGCTGGTCAGCAGGCGCGGCATCGGCGGCACGTCGGTCGGCCGGTCGAGCGCCACGAACCGCGCTTCGCGCCGGGCGAGTTCCAGTACGGCGGGGGCGACACCTGCGTCGTGGATCACCACGTCGGCGGTGTCGAGCGCCTTGCGCGCCTTCAGCGTCAGGAGGTCCGGATCGTCCGATCCGGTCCATGTCAGCGTGATCCGGCCCTCGGGCGTCTCGGCCTTCAGGTGCCGGTCCAGCAGCAGCGTCAGCGCCGGGTCCAGCGCCACTTCGCCACCGGCGTCATAGGCCTCGGGGCCGGTGCTGTCGAAATACTCCGACCAGAAGGCGCGGCGCGGGCGGCCGTGGGGGAGCGCCTCGACCGCCTTGCGGAAGCCCCGCGCGGCGCGTGTCAGCAGACCCAGCGAGGCCGGGAGCCGGGCCTCCAGATCCGCCTTGATCGACCGCGCGAGCATCGGCGCCGCGCCTTCTGTTCCGATGGCGATGCAGACCGGGTCGCGGTCGACCATCGCGGGCGTGATGAACGCGCTGTCGTCGAGGTTGTCGACGATGTTGACCAGAACGCCCGCCGCCGCGCCCATCCCCGCGATCTCGGCGTCGCGCACCGGATCCTCGTCGGCGGCATAGAGCAGCGTCGCGCCGGGCACGTCGGCTGCGGCCAGCGGTCGGCGGTGCAGCGCGATCCGGCTCTCGCGGTCCCATGCCGCCAACTCCGCGGCGGGGGCCTCGGCGAAGACCTCGATCCGGGCGGTGGTTTTCATCAGCAGGCGCAGCTTGGCCAGCGCCGCCTCGCCGCCGCCGGACAACAGGATCCGGGTGCCGTCCATGTTCACGAAGATCGGGAAATGCCGCATGGGGGGCCCTTCCGGGTTTGGTTTGACTTGCCCTTCAATCTAGGAAATATTCCCGGTTTGACGCCAGTGGGGCGGGTGAATAAGAACACGGTCCCGGAATGGTTTACCGGAAAGGCAGGTGTTCCGGGGAATGGGAGTGGGGCGAAATGTCCGTCCGCCTTGACGACACTGATCGGAAAATCCTTTCGCAACTGCAGGAGGACGCCGGGCAATCTCTGGACGAGATCGCACGCAAGGTGGGGTCGTCCAAAACGCCGGTGTGGAACCGGATCCGCAAGCTCCGAGAAGCGGGCGTGATCGGCACGCAGACCGTGATCCTCGACGCCGAGGCGCTCGGGTTCGAGGCGTGCTTCTTCGTGCTGATCCGCACCTCGGAGCATGACGCGGAGTGGCAGAAGCTGTTTCTCGACGTGCTGAAGAAGCGCCCCGAGGTGCAGGAGGCGCACCGGCTGGCGGGGGAGATCGATTACATCCTGAAGGTCCGGGTGAAGAACGCGCGGGCCTATGATGCGTTCTACCAGGCGTTGATCTCGGAGGTGAAGGTGCACAACGTCACGGCGCTGCTGTCGATGGAGGAGATCAAGTCGACGACGGCGCTGCCGGTGTGAGGCGGGATTTCGGCCACGCTGTGGCCGAAGCCTCCGGCGGGAGTTTTCTCGGCCAGATGAAGAGGGAGCGATGCGCCGTGACGGCTGACGTGGATCTGATTGTCGTGGGGGCGGGGATCGTCGGGGTCTCGGCGGCGCTCTGGGCGCGGATGCGGGGGATGGAGGTCCTGCTGGCCGATCCGGAGCCGCCCGGGTCGGGAACGAGTTCCGGCAACGCCTGCACCATCGCGACCTACGGCTGCAATCCGATGAACGACCCTTCGGTGCTGCGCGGGCTGCCGGGCTTGCTGTTCGGGGCCGAGAGTCCGCTGTCGGTCAGTTGGTCCCATGCGCTGCGGCATCCGCGCTGGATGCTGTCCTTCCTTGCCAATTGCCGGGCCGCGCCCTCGGGGCGGATCGCCGAAGACCTCGCGGCGCTGCTGTCGCAGGCGGACGGCGGGCTGAACCCGCTGATCGCGGAGGCGGGAGCGGAGGACCTGATCGAGGCGCGGGGGCAGCTGACGGTGTGGTCCACCGGCGCGGGCGCACAGGGTGCGGAGAGCGACCTCGCCCGGCAGCGGAACCTGGGCGTGCCCTTCGAGGAACTGACCCCGGCCGAGGCGCGGGCGCTGGAGCCGGGGCTGAGGATCGGCATCGAACGGGCGGTGCATTTCACCGGCGCGCGTCAGGTGCGCGATCCGGAGGCGTTGGTGCGGCGGCTGCACGCCCGGTTCGTCGCGCTCGGCGGACGGTGGCGGCAGGCGCGCGTGGGCGGGGTGCGGACCCTGGCCGACCGCGTGGAGGTGACGGTTGGCGACGACACCGTGACCGGGGCGCGGGCGGCAATCGCGGCGGGCGCCTTTTCTGCAAGGATCGAGGGCGGGGGCGCGGAGCGGCTGCCGCTGGGCGTGGAGCGGGGGTATCACCTTCTTTACGCGGGCGAGGCGCATCGCCTGACCCGGCCCGTCGGCTGGAGCGAGGCCGGGTTCTACTCCGTCCCGATGGCGAAGGGGCTGCGGTTGGCGGGCACTGTCGAGATCGCCGCGCTTAACGCGCCGGTGAACCGCCGCCGCCTCGCTTATGTCGCGCGCAAGGGGGCGGAGCTGCTGGGCCCGCTGCCGGAGCCCACCAGCCACTGGCTGGGCTTCCGCCCCTCGATGCCCGATGCGCGGCCGGTGATCGGCTACGCGCCCGGGACTGACCGGATCATCCATGCCTTCGGGCATCAGCACCTCGGCCTGACGCTGGGCGGGATCACCGGGCGGATCGTCGCGGACCTGGCCGAGGGGCGGCAGCCGAACCGGCCTGTCGATGCCTTCAGCCCGGAGCGGCGTTTCGCCTAGGGGCTCTGCGGGTAGGAGATGACCGAGAGGTAGCGGATCGGCAGGGCCGTCAGCACTTCGGGCCCGTGCGGCGCGTCGGCGTCGAAGAAGAGCGAATCCCCCGGCTCCATGGTGAAGAGGCGGTCGCCGTGGCGGTACTCCATCCGCCCCTCCAGCATGTAGATCAGTTCGATCCCCTCGTGCTGGAAGGTCGGAAAGACGTCCGAGCTTTCCGAGAGGACGATCAGGTAGGGCTCCACCACCACCCCCGAGGCATTGGCGCCAATATGGCCCAGCAGGTTGTACTGGTGCCCGGCGCGGGTGCCCTCGCGCTCGATCTCCACGGCCGTGCCGGCCTTGACGTGCATCACCCCGCGATCCTCCTCGAAGCCGGCGAAGAGCGCGGTGACGGGGACGGAGAGCGCATGGGCCAGCGTCTGCAGCGTGGTGAGCGAGGGCGAGGTGACGCCGTTCTCGATCTTCGACAGCATCCCCACCGACAGCCCCGTCGCGGTGGCGAGGTCGGCCACCGTCATCCGCTGCCGTTTGCGCTGTGTCCGGACCTCGCGGCCGATGGCGGCCTCGAGCGATTTCTCGCGCCGTTCGCGCAGGCGGTGCGGGTTCTGCGACAGGGGCTTGGGATTGGGCATCGGTGATCCGGGCCGGTTCGGGTGGCGCGACCTTGGACGATCGCGGCGGCGGTGTCGAGCGGTGCGGCTCAGGCGTCGCGCCATTCGCCGGGGCGGAGACCGCCGAGGTGCCAGTGCCCGATCCGGGCCCGGATCAGCCGCAGGGTGGGGTGGCCGACATGGGCCGTCATCCGGCGGACCTGCCGGTTGCGGCCTTCCGAGATGGTGATCTCGAGCCAACTGTCCGGCACCGACTTGCGCACCCGGATCGGCGGGTCGCGGTCCCATAGCGCGGGCGGGCGGTCGATCCGCGTCACGCCGGCGGGGCGGGTCGGGCCGTCCTTCAGCCGCACGCCCCGGCGCAGCCCCTCGAGCGCGGCCTCGTCGGGGATGCCTTCGACCTGCGCCCAGTAGGTCTTGGGCGTCTTGTGCTTCGGGTCGGCGATCCGGGCCTGCAGCCGCCCGTCGTCGGTCAGCAGCAGCAGCCCCTCGCTGTCCCGGTCGAGCCGGCCGGCGGGATAGACGCCGGGCAGGTCGATATGGTCCGAGAGCGTCGCGCGCGGGCTGTCCGCGTTCGCCTTGTCGGTGAATTGCGACAGCACGCCGAAGGGTTTGTTGAAGAGGATGGTGCGGGCCATCTGCGCTGCATACCGGCTGGAGCGGTCGAGGGGAAGCGGCGGGAGAGGTCGTGGAGCGGGTAGCGGGAATCGAACCCGCACGACTAGCTTGGAAGGCTAGGGCGCTACCATTACACCATACCCGCCCGGCAGGATGGAGCAGTATGTCATGGGGCGGCGGCGGTCAAGGGCCGGGCCGGCCTCCGGCGGCGGATCAGTCCCGGGGCGCGCGTCTGCGGGCGGCGTTGGCGGCGATGGCGGTCTCGTAGATGCCCGCGACATTGGCCGAGAAGGCTTCGAGCGAATAGCGCCCCGCGACGTCGCGGGCGGCCGCGCCCATGGCCCGCCGCTCGGTCCCGTCGACCAGCAGGGCGTGCAGCGCGTCGGTCCAGGTGGCCAGCGTCTCGGGGGCGACGTAGCCGGTGCGGCGGTGTTCGACGAAGGCGTCGATCCCGCTGGAATTCACCGCGACCACGGGCAGGCCCGCCGCCATCGCCTCGAGCACGACCATGCCTTGCGTTTCGGCCGCCGAGGCGAAGACGAAGACGTCCGCGATGCACAGATGCGCGGGCACCTGCGTCGCGGGCACGTCGCCCAGCATCGTCACCTCGTCGTCAAGGCCGAGGTCCCGGGTCAGCGCCTCGAGCGCGGCGCGTTCCTCGCCGTCGCCCAGCACCATCAGGCGGAAGGGCGGCGCGCCGCGCGCCTTCAGCTCGGCCATGGCGCGGATGATGAAGGCCACGTTCTTTTCCGGCGACAGCCGCGCCACGGTGACGAGGAGGAGCCGGCCGTCCGGGTTGTGGGCACGGCGCAGCGCGTCCAGCCGGGCCGGGTCGATGTCGCGGTAGAGCGCCATTTCGACCCCGGTGGGCTGCACGTCGACCGGCACGTCGATGCCGATCAGGCGGACGTAGTCGCGGGTGACCGGGGTGGGCACGATCACCCGGTCGCAGCGGTTGGCGAAGCGGCTGATGAGCCAGTGCGCCACCACGTTGCGGAACACCGCGCCGGGCAGCGGGACCATGTGGGCGAAATGCTCGAGCCGCGTGTGGTAGGTGAAGACCGCCGGCACCTTCAGCGACCGCGCCATGTGCAGCCCGAGCGAGCCCAGCCAGAACGGGTGGTGCAGGTGGATCACGTCGGGCGCGAAGTCCCGCACCCGGCGCCACGTGCGCGGGTGGAGCGGATTGGCGATGCGCACCATTTCGCCCGCGCCGAACAGGGTGGGGACGCGCAGCACGCCGTCCTCCGCCTCGGCCGGGCCGTAGGCGGGACAGACCAGCAGCACCTCGTGGCCCCGTGCCTCGAGCCCGCGTTTCAGCCGCGCGACCGAGATCGGCACGCCGCCGGTGAAGGGCAGGTAGGTGTTGCTGAACATCGCGATCCGCATCGGCCGGCCCAGGTCGAGCGGGTCGGGCATCTCGTAGCTGGGATAGTAGCGCCGGTCGCGGAACAGCCGGTTGTAGAGGTAGACGGCGACGATCACGAAGCCGGAGAAGATCAAGAGGAAGTTCCAGATCCCCACGTAGAACAGCGAATAGACGTAGAACCACAGCCCCTCGACCCGGCGCGCCAGCAGGGTGGGCGCGGTGTCGACGGGTTCGAGCGTCACGTCGATCCCTTCGGGGTCCACCGAGACGCGCAGGAAATGGTAGAAGCTGTCCTCGTCGTTCAGCACCAGCCCCCCCGCGCCGCCGGTGACGATGTGGCGGATGCCGTCGACCACCTGGTCGGAATGGGTCGAGGCCCCGGCCGAGATCACCATGTCGACGCCCAGTTCGCGCAGCAGGTCCAGCAGACGGGCGCGGTCCTCGGGGGCGGACCAGGCGCCGGTGTCGGGGGCGAACAGCGTCTCGGGCACCGGGTCGACCAGCGGGTGCCCGGCGAACACGATGACGGGTTCGGAGACCTGGTCGGGCAGGATGTCGCGCAGCCAGCGTTCCTGCCAGTCGGTCGGCGTCCGCCCCGTCGCGTCGAGGAACACCAGCCGCACGGCGTCGAGGTTCACGGAATGGAAATAGGGGCCGAAGCGTTGGTAGAACCGGAGGCTGCCGAATTCGTCGAACTCGTTCTCGGCGAAGGTCAGCAGGTAGGGTTTGCGCAGCCGCGTGAGGGCGCCGAGGATGGCGCGGTACTTGTCCTCGCCGCCGCCGCTGACGATGTTGCCGGCCGAGACCGCGAAATCCACCGGGGCGGCGTTGATCCGGGGCAGGATCTCGGTCTCGAAGACGCCGATGGAATTGTTCGCCTCGCCGAACACCGCGAAGGACAGGCTGTTGCGGCCGCGCGTCGCCGCCTCGATCCGTTCGATC